>Ga0302222_10000541_pt1 | contig 21467 bp, 16 predicted proteins | sample II_Palsa_E2_2_FD_194570 | JGI IMG/M metagenome (GOLD analysis project Ga0302222, IMG submission 194570) | Peat permafrost microbial communities from Stordalen Mire near Abisko, Sweden - II_Palsa_E2_2 | ecosystem: Environmental > Terrestrial > Soil > Palsa > Peat permafrost | place: Sweden... | reverse complement strand
GGATAAGCATTTTAGTAAACACATCCTCTCCCAGCATATGGACAAGAATGCTCAGAAATTTGATTTCACAGGACTGGCGCCCATTCTAGATCGCCTTTCGGCAGCCATTCAGGCGCATCACGCCAAGAACGCCGCTCCTGCCGTGGTCGCCTAAGCATCATATTGGCCCACCTTTAACGATTCTTGCGTGCACCATTCCACGGTGTTGTTAACGTCCGCAAAATCTTGCGCGTAGTCAATTAGCGCATAATCGCCCATGCATTCATCGAGGCTGGATTTAAGACGAAAGTCGGCTTTCAGGAAGTAATCGAATCCTCCTGTATCACGGGCAAGCCTGTCCCCTTATTTTCGACGCTGATAGCCAACTGAAGGTTACGAAATGCAATTGTCGGGATTTTTTGTCACGGGGCTTTCAAGTGCTGCGAGGTAAGATGCCTTGGCAGGTGTCCTGACTTGAAGACCGTTGTAGCTAAGATCGAATCGCTGACGAGAGAACCTGGATTCGTTTACACCTTAGCTCTCACATTGATGCGAGATCTTTTTCTTACGCCGGAGGACATCGCTGAGGTCAACCCACGTGAACACCTCAACATTCAGGAACTGACCTTTTTAGTTGGCCTGCTTGTGAAAGGTGCGATCGACTTCAGCGTACCTAGCGAAGACCAGTCGGCACACCGTTTCGCACTCACCTACCAACTCTTCGAGGAGCTTCACAGAAAATACCATGAGCCCTTTATCGAGGAGATGGAAAAACTCGCAAAGAACGGCCGAGGAACGGAAACTCAGGAGGAGAACTACCGACGCATCTTCGGAGCCGGTGCAGCGGTTTCCGAGCCAATCTTTTACGCGGCGTCGGGAGCGTATGACTTTCAGTATCTAGACCTTGCGGTAGACAAATATCAATATGATTCTGCTTGGATCAAAGAGCACATCGGTGTCGACGTTCGAGTGATGGCGGGAATCGCTCGAGAACTTAAACGGCTACACGAGATCAGGTTCAACGGCCTTATTGCTAGTCCGCCTTCTGGGTTTTCGGACATATGCCAAGAGGGCTTTTCTGTTTTTTGCTTCGAGGAAAAGGACCTTGCGGAATTTGGCACCGCCGAAGTTGCCGCTTTCCTCAAGGCATTCTCGGTTACACCTGGCGAGGCCAACTCCAAGCTCCAGCTCCCCGGGCAGTTCAACGAACTTCAATCCAAGCCGATCATTGGCCTGAGCGACGGAAGATACTTCTTTCCGATTGGATTCAACCTCTCCGAAGCTATCTACGAAGCACCCTTTTACTGGATGAATACGGACCCTGCTTATAGACCGACCGCTCTGGTGAATCGTGGCAATTTTGCCGAATCAGCTACGGCAAAGCTTATGCGAAATGTATTTGGCGCCGATAGCGTCTCCACGAGCGTCGAGGTTAGAGCACGAAAGGGCCACGCTGTCACCGACATCGACGTTCTTGCGATCGTCGGCAACAAGGCGGTTGTTGCGCAAGTAAAGTCGAAGCGGCTGACCGAATTGGCAAGGCTCGGAGATCACAAAAGCCTCCTGGCAGATTTCGAACTCGCTGTAGAGGAAGCGTACGATCAAGGCCTCCTTTCAAGAAAGGCAATTATTGACCGCGAGAACAGATTATTCGTCGGCGGGGTCGAGCTTCACCTAGATGAGGCCATAGATGACGTCTACATTCTGTGCGTCACGCTGGACTACTATCCGGCTGTTACCCACCAAGTCGATGTATATCTCAAGAAATCTCCCAGCGACCCAGTCCCTGTTGCCCTCAGCGTATTTGATTTGGATGTCGTTGCCTTCTACCTCTCCGACCCATTTGAATTTGCCTACTACCTTCGACAAAGGATAGTCCTCAGCAGCTACTTCAAGGCCGATTCGGAGATGGTGCTCCTTGGACTCCATCTCAAGCGGAAGTTGTTTAAGAGCAGCAGTGCCACTATGGAAGCCTTGGACGGCAGCTTCGCCCAATTGGTGGATGCGAATTTTCAAGTCGTACGTGGCTCTGTCCCGCGGACTGAAGCAGCGGATAAGCTGCGTTCGAAATGGAAGAATGAGGACTTCCAGGAATTGATCGAACAGATCAAGTCCACCAAAGAACCGAGGTTTACGGACGCTATCTTCTTCCTTTATGACCTCGCAGGTAAGGGTGCTGATGACACTATTGCGGTGTTAAGGCGCGCAAAGCGGATGACGCAAACTGATCAGCAACCACACGATGCAAGACTGCCTTTACCCGAATTTCGAAGTGGCGTCACAATTCTCTCCGAGCCCAGTTCACTGTCAATTCTCAGGAACAAGCTGCTCGGTCTCGCGGAAGTCGCGAAATATAAATCAAACGCAGATCTATGGCTTGGTTTGGGCTGCCTCGGTACAAGCGAGCGCATAGTTGATGCGGTTGTTTTTGCCAATTACAAGTGGAGGTACGATCCAAAACTGGAGACCATAGCTGCGCAACTTCGGGGCAAGTTCATGACACCCGACGGCCGAAAAATAGGAAGAAATGAACCTTGCCCATGCAAGAGCGGCAAGAAGTTCAAACGCTGCTGCGGTCGTTAAAATCAGCTCATACCCCAGAAAACCTGAAAAACGCGGGGACTTCCAGAAAGCACACGACGGAAAGGAACTTGGTGAAAGTCGCCACCTTCAACATTAACAACATCAATAAGCGGCTCGACAACCTCTTGGCTTGGTTAACGAAAGCTGAACCGGACGTGGTGAGTCTCCAAGAGCTCAAAGCAGAGCAGGGAGCCTTTCCCGTGAATGCCCTTCGGACTCTCGGTTACGAAGCAGTCTGGCAAGGGGAGCGGTCATGGAACGGCGTGGCCATTCTCGCGCGAAACCATACTCCCGTGTTGACCTGTACAAGTTTGCCGGGAAATCCTGAAGAGCATCAAGCTCGCTACATTGAAGCGGCTGTTCAGGGTGTCCTGATCACTTCCATCTACCTCCCCAACGGGAATCCGCAGCCTGGACCGAAATTCAATTACAAGTTGGCCTGGTGTGAGCGCCTGATTGCCCACGCCGCCGAACTCATGGCGACTGGCGCACCGGCGGTGCTGGCCGGTGACTACAATGTCGTGCCGACGCCGCAGGACATCTATCCGACTCGATCATTGGATAACAACGCGTTAATCCAACCCGAGAGCCGACAGGCCTTTGCGCGTTTGCTGGCTCAAGGCTGGACTGACGCCCTGCGGAAGCTACATCCGGAGGGGCCGCTCTGGACATTCTGGGATTACAAATTTGAACGGTGGCAGAAGGACAAAGGCATGCGACTCGATCACTTTCTGCTCTCACCAAATTTGTCGGACCATCTTGTGGACGGCGGTGTAGACCGATGGGCGCGTGGACAGGTGAATGCAAGCGACCACGCGCCAACGTGGATCCTGCTTGATCTCTAGACCAGAGTCGAGGTTCCAGCCAGCGTTTTTTGGTCCGACCCTCCCGGCAACGTAAAGAGCTGCCTTTTCTTGCCCGCCCATGCATTCGTTTCAATACGGAATTCGCAATTTGGAGCAGTACACCCATCAGCAGATCTTTCCTCGCCGCTGCTGAGTGGCACGAAACGACTCGCGATGCGTTCGCCCGTACAGATAGCTAATCTCGCTATTTGCGACCTCAAGAAGGTGGATATACCCCACACCACCCCGAAGGGTAGAGCAGAGAATGAGTTCGGCCAGCCCGCGCCAAAAATGTTAGCTAGGATTGAGTTGAATGATCGCCTTGCGACACGCTCCGGAGCCATCTAAGAAGATGTGAACCAATTGATCCACGTTCTCTTGCAGAGTACCGCTGGCTGGTAACGCACCTTCGGCGGGGTTTTTGTTTAATGCCTTTTTGAGAGTTTTCAGACCCGAGACGAGCGTCTGGTTTCGGGCTAGCGGAGTTCCTTTTGCAGCATCCTCATAAGCATCGAACTCTCCCCGAACCTGATGTCTTGTTTCCGACGTAGGGTAGTTCAAGTAATACTTGTAATGCCTGAGTAGTAGGGACAACGCGTGAATCGCTCGTGTGGCCGCCGCGCTGCCGTCGTTCTGGGGGTCAAGGGACTTGCAGTCTTGATCACGATAATGAGCGGGGTTGTCGTAAGGCTCTTTGAAGTCCTCGAACAACTTCAGGCCGAGTGCCTGAACCAGTATTTGGAAGGCATGACGAGAATCGAGGTCGCAAAACATCCCGAATTCACCAGTGGGCTCCATCATAATGTCGATCATATTGCCACCCTCGACTTGGTAAGTCGTCCCGTTCAACTTGAAGACGTTGCTGGAAACTGTGTAGGTGAACGTCATGTCTGTCGCGTACAGCTGTTCATCCACCGTCGAACCATAGAACGTCGTGCCGATGTCCGACTTAGATTGCTGAGTCGCCGTGCAAGAGTCGGGGAGAGGAAGCGAGATTATGTAAGTCTTACTCGGCGGTGTTGTCTGGAGCTGGGTCAACGTGCTGGCGTCAAAATCGGTCTTATACCCATAGGCGGAAGACTTCCCGCAAAGCTGGGGCGCTGTCGGATGCGACGGTGGCGCGAGGGTCAGAGAGTAGAGAGAGCCAGGTTTAAGCACAACCTCGCCACCGAGGTTGAATACCGACGGTGGATAATGTCCGTCGTCGTTGTCGACTGGAGCGATTAGGATCAGGTTTGTAGAGGTTTCCGCGTAGGCCCACGGGCCGCGCACGACGACGGCGACTGTGGTGTCGGCTGCGCAGGTTAAGGTGAGAACAACGAGGCAAGCCGCTGCCAGCAATGAAATTCGCAATGGCCTTGCCGCAGACAGAAGTGTAGCGCTCATGTTTCCTCCTGGGGAAAAGACTTTGATTTGGATTGCTAGACTCTCCCGAAACTGCTCAGCGCCGCCCAATAGTACGGGTGGCTGAAACCTAAGCTACTGCGAAGACGATTCTTCGATAGTTGCAAACTTTGCGGTACCGATTTCCCTTGAAGGGCCTCCGCATAGAAGGCCTGCATGAGCGTAGCCGCAGCGGCCGAATCAAGCTTCCACTGGCTGGCCACCACGTATGAAGTGCCCGATCTCTGAAACGAACGCACAAGACTGTTAGTATCCACAGCCGTGCCCTCAGAACCGTTCGCCGTTTCGCAGGCGGACAATACCGCCAATTCGAGTTGTGGCAGGTTAGCGCGTTCGATGGTCAAGGAATCGAGCGGAGCATCGGATAACATCAACTCGCCTCCATTCTGCGATGCGACGGCGTGTCCGGCAAAGTGGAAAACGCGCACCGTTCTCAAATGCTTGAGAAGCGAAGTCGAATTCGCATCTCGCCCGCTCAGCACTATCGGAGATTGGAAATTCGAAGCCACGGTCCTCGCCTCATTTTCCGCATCAACAAGCGTTGGCAATCCTCTATCGTCAGCGTTTGCAGGCCTGGGCACGCTGACTATAAGGGATGGGGCTGTCGGAGAAAGCTGTTCAGCGGGTCTTAGCGAGTCGCTGTAATAGAGACCATACGAAGAAACGATTGCGTGCCGTTCGACGAGATAGTGACCATTTCTGTCTGGAAGCGCATCGAAGGGTATCAAGTTGAGGTCATCATCAGCCTCAACAACAAGGATGCGGCCCAGGCTCAAATTTTCTTCGATAGGAGAAATCAGCAGGTCGTACAATGCTCGACCCGTCATCCGAAGCTGAGCCGGATCGGAATCTGGGTGAGAGCAGAGTTGACGAAACCGGTTCGCGGTCACGCCAAGCTCCCCATCTTTCAGAGGAGTCCAATGCGAAACGACACCGCGATTGTCGTAGAGCCAAAGCTGAATTCCATCGGGAAACACGGCATAGGAGATCACACTCGCGTCAGTTAGGCCAGACAGGTGGTCCTCTACTATCGTGGGCCGGGGATCAGGGGGATTCTCTTTCAGTTCAGCGAGAGATAGCACCAATCGAGCGTGTGTGTCCTTGCCCGAGCGGAGCGACGCACCGCGGTACCACTCCCAGAACTCCAAGGCATCGACTGGATCCCCGTTGCGCAGCTTCAGTGCGAGGAGCGTCTTGTATGCCGCCCTTGCCTCCACGCTCCACTCCAGCCGTTGCTTTTCAGTGTGTAGTGACGAGAGGTTGAGTTCTGCCAGAGCAACGGCAGCCCGCAATGTCATCTCGGCATCATGGAAGTCTGCGACCTTAAAACGGGCCTCCCCAAGCGTGCGGTAATAGAGAAATGCCAGCAGATTGTCGTCTGCCTTGGTAACATCCGGCTCGATTACGGCCAACTGATTAAGCGCTGCCTTTTCGTTACCGCGTCCAACATCGACCGCGGCCTCCCGAGTATGCGCCTCCGCCCGGGCTGTGAAGGTTGCCTGACTTTGGGGTGCTGAGGCAAACTCTCGTGCTGCAATGGAAAGCTCACTTAAGGCAAGATCGGGCATGTTTGCCGCTGCCGCTGCTCGTCCTAGATAAGAGTGCGCCGCAGCTTTGAGCAGGATGTCGCGGGTTCGTTCGCTAATCGCTACAGCTTCACGCCAGACAGCCACGTCGAGGTGAGGCTGTTTCGAGGACTCAGCCACTTTGTGCAGGACAAAATAAAGGTTGTAACGCTGCATCAATGCTGCCTGATAGGGCAGGTCGTTGCTCAGTCCTCCTTGAGCCTGCCTCCAGGCTAATGCTTCATCTCCAAGCTCAGAGTTGATACCTGAGAAGTGACTCAGTGATCGCAAATAAAGGACTTTGAACGCGGTCGTACCAGCCGCTTTTAGAGCCTTGCGATAACTTTCACGGGCGTTTCCTAGGTCACCGACAATCCAGTAGCATGTCCCCTTCTCCAGTCGCAACTGCACGGATAGCCACATGTAGTGCCCGTTGGAAATACGACTTTCGATCGGCGAAACGGCCTTCAAACACGCATTGCCGTTTTGTGCCAGGTGAAGGTTCCGAACTAATTCGTATTGAGCCCGAAGCTCCCCGGCTGAGTTTCCTGTAGACGCAAACAGCGTCGCCGCGTGCAAAGATTTCTTCTGTGCTGCGACGAAATCGCCAGTTTCGCTCAGGCTGAGTGCCCCCGCTAATTCGGCGACGCTTTCCGAAAAAGACAACCGGTTAGGTGCTTCGATCACATCTTTGAGCCACGGATCGTTCGCCTCTTGGTTCGCTATGGCTGCTACTAGCCGAAGCGCAGCGCGAAAATCGGCGATGCCATCGCCATATTCCGGACTTGCAGGATATGCTTTGGGCAGCCAATCTGTTACTGCAAGATTGATATAGTCCTCCAGTCGGGCCGTTATGTTTACCCGCAGGGATTCGCCATCGGCCCTTGCCCTTGCGATTTGCGCCGGTGTCAGTAATGGTTCTTCCATGCTCCTGTCGTGCTGGCTGGCCTTATCCTTGATCGATTGAAGGTGTCGGCGGGCTTCCTCTGCCCACTCATCTTGTGTATCGATTCGTAAGTAGTGCTCCCAATCGTCCAAGGCTTGTGTGTAGAGAAACACGCGTTCGCAGGCAAGGGCGCGGTTGAACAGCGCGATGGGATCGTCCGGCGACTTGATTAGCGCTTTGCCAAACGACTCAATGGCATTGCCGTAGTCAATGGGCCGATTCGCGGATTCGGCCCGTACGAAGTACGCAGAGCCTAGGTCGGTCAGAAGACTGGGAGAATCGGGCTCAGTCTCCAGTGCTCGCTGCAACGACTTGATGGCGGATTCGAAGTTGCCATCTAGCAATTCGGCTCGGGCACGGGCTTGTAGCCACTTTGGGTCGTTCGGATTCTTGTTGAGGGCTTCGCTAATTAGATCCTTGGCCTTCAACAGAGAGTGGGGTTTGTCGAAGTCCGACTGCCCGGCGCCTCGCTCTGCCTGCATCCGAGCGTATTTTGCACCGGGGATTCTTACCTCTAAAGTCCGATGCTCTGTATAGGCCTCTGCAAGCAATTGTTCAGCAGACGGAGGATGCAAAGCCCGCACCCCGATCCAAGCCACTATAGCAACAGCGATAATTCCCGCAAATGCGTAGGCCGGAGTCGGCCGAGCGACGACCGCACTCCACCACGAAGGCTTCGCTTGCCGATCTCGCACACTGTTTAGCAGTGTTGCGGCCAGGTTTTTCCGCCATTCGGGTCGCGCACTTTGCAAGGAGGCCAGCATTGCCTCCTCGCTCGGGGTTGCATCGTCGACCACTGCTTCTGCGACGTTCTTTAGCAGAGGTCCGCAGTGCCCGCATTGTGCCGCATGTTTCATCAGTTCTCGTGTCTTGGCTTCCGGCCAAAGCCCGGCCGCCACTTCGAGCCACTCGGCCTCTCCGATGCAATCCGGAGTTGGTGACGATGGCTTAGGCACTCGCATACGCAAAATCTCGCTCTGCACAAACCTGTGCCTCTGCACTTTTCGGCTGCAGTCCTGGCAAGACTCAACGTGGCGTTGGGCCTCTCCCAGAGTTGCCTCCGAGAGTTGCTCCGAAGCGGACACACTCGTCTCTGGCAACGAAATGAACCTATCCAGTTCGTCGCTGTCGAGATGTTTGTCGAATGGCCGTGTCACAATCTACTACTCCTTCTAATACGACATTGGCGGGAAGAATCCTTTTTGGTTCCTTTCTATGCCTCCGCCGAGTCTGCCGTGCCCGCGTTGCCCAAGTGCTCTCGTACACAGCGCGTGAGGCGGAAGATGACGGCCTCCACGCCCTTTGCTGTGAGTTTGACGGTCGCCAAAGCAGCAATTGCTTTAGCGCTCATACCTTGTAGATAGTAAAACCAGAAAATAAGGCAGTCCCGCTCCTGATTGCAGCCGGCCGCGCAATTCTGTAGTTGGTCGTTCACCTGCCTGAGAAATATGTCGCGGTCCATGGCCGCCGGGCCCCCAAAGCTAGCGCTTTGCGCTGCGGGGTCGAAGTTTTCGTTCAACTGATCGGTCTCTCCGGCACCCCGCTTCTGAGAATGGAGGGACTTGAAGTGATCGTGCGTAAGATTAATCGCAATCGTCTTTATGTATCCCAGCACTACTTCCTCAGAATGTTGCCGGGCAAAGTCGAGCACCGCGTGGCACTTATCCTCACAGAGTTTGAGATAGGTCTCTTGAAGTAAGTCGTCGACAAACTGCGCCGGGTCTTTTCCCCATTGGCAGGCCGTACGTTTGATTGAAAGGCTGATTGGTCTTTGAAAACGGGAGACGAACTCTTCCCAAGCCGCGCCGTCATGGGATTCGGCACAAGAGCGTATCAACTCCTCCACAGTCATGGACGAATGGCGTCTCACAGAACCTCACGACCAGGGTGCCCGAATTCTACATGAAGCAACGCTATCCGTTGTTGTCTGCCATGAATTACCGTCATTCACAATTTGAAAAAGGATTTCGCGGCTATCTGTCGTTTCCTACAGACAGAGGAACAAGAACGGCCTGGACGCCATTTAGGAAACTTTTGCGCAACCAAGAGAGCGGACAGGTTGGTGCTTCGGTCGTCTAGGTACAAAGGTCAACTTCAAGACTGTGAGGAGGATATGTGCCCGTCTTTCGAATTTCAGGTATCAGCGTATTAGTGTTCGTTTCCATTCTTACTCTGACGACATCGTTAGCGTCGCAGGCCACGGCTCCGGAGCCACAGGCGGCAGCTGGACAACCGGCCGCGACTGAAACGAAGATTTCATCGGTAGCCGTGTACCCACAAGCAGCGACCCAAAACACGTCTCAAGGTGCAACGCAGGATTTCGTCCTTGAGATCACGGGTTCTGGTTTCGCCAGCATCACGGACATGAACAGCGTCCATATAGCGGTACTCCCTGCGGCGGGCGTCACTCCCAACCCAATCCCGGCGTTATCGCGCTCGCTGGACAACTCGAAAATACTTGCCCAATTCACAGCCCCTTCGAACTACACACTGCAGGAGGTGGCCTTATCGGCTGGCTCTAGTTTCGTTACGTTCGAAACCGGAACGCTGGCCTGCGAATTCAAATCACAAGTGAAGCTCACTCCTCAGATTGTTCCGAAGAGCCAAGCTGGAAATAAGTATGGAAACGGGGTGGCCAAAAACTTCTACGCGATCCAGCTTTCTATCGTCAACGAGTGTCCCATGGCAATCGTCGTTCCATTGGGCGGCATAAGCGTCGTCACGGACCACCAAGCCGCGCAGGCCCCGGACGACGCCTGTACGGAAGAGGGATCTCTTGTTGCTTTTTCCCTCGATCACGTCACTAGTATTTTCTCTGCTGACCGCAAGCTAACGGGTCGAAGGGCCATTTATTTCAATACGGTTCAGGCTCTCGCAACACTCGGGAGCGCAATCCAACCTTTCTTTGCGTCCGGTTTCACTAAAGGCGTTGCCATCTTGGGAGGGGGGTTCACAACGGCGTCCAAGGAGTTGCTCGTTGACATGTCAGCGGAACAGCTTCAAAACCTAACCTCTCAGAGCTTCGGATCCACCGAGCAGGTCGCGTCGCACGGATCACTGCAGAAGTTTGTATTCGTCAGGCGCAATGAAAAGTGTAAGGGAAAACCAGTCGAAACCGATTTGCGCACAGGTCAATTCTCCGTCAATTGGGAGCTATCCCCCGCCTCGGCGGAGGCTCCTAAAACTCTGAACGCGCCGGCCGCAAAGACGCAAGCAAAGTGAAGAATTACGGTTTGGCCGAAGGCCGGACAGTCCACAATCTTCAAATTCACGGCTCGCGATCAACCGAGCCCCTGAGGACGTGCGAACTTGGTCGTCGCCTCTTGAGAACAAACCAGCTAATCAACTATCGGAGGATGAAATGAACAACGGCAAAGGATTTGGATCAGTTTCCTTACAGCGGTTCGTTTGCTGGGTCGTGCTCAAGAAAGCAATGGTTCTCGCTGCCCTCTTGCTGGGCGCGGCATTGACGATCAGCCAAGCAAACGCGCAGGACTACGGCTTTGTGAAAGCCAATCTCGATTGGTCCGCTGCCTATCGCCTGAAGGCTCGTCGTCAACGATCTCGACATCGCGGAACTCAAGGCGCCGTGCCTCATCAGGCCGCAGCCCGGTATTACCCGCGAAGAGGACATAATCATGCAATTGCTCCGCTTGCCATTTGAAGCCCTTTTTCTTCGGCTCTAGTGCGCGTTTTCGAGTCGCTTCACAGAGTCTCTCGTATTCTTCTGGCGAAAACCATGCCCGATAGGAGACTTTCGATGATCGCCGGTACGGCTCAGAGAAATCTGGAAGCCGGTCGAGCCATCCTTGGCACAGCGCGGTCTTCAAGGTCTGGCGCAGCGTCACGATTTCGTGGTGCATGGTGCTGTGTGCCGGCGGCTTGCCGCGTTTCGCAATTGCTTGTTGGTGTCTGTGGACTCGATAATCCACGATTTTTCCCGTGGTGATCTTCGAGATGTCCATGTTTCCGAAGAAGGGCACCAAGTGAACGCTCGACCGCAAATACTGGCCCTTCACGTATTGCTTGCTACGTTCTCCACGCGTCATGATCTCGCATTCGCGTAAAAATTGTTCAGACACCTCGCGAAAGGTCTTTTCGGCTTTGAGCTCTCCCGTGAGAAGTTTTCCCCGAAGCTGTAGATACCAGTCTTCGGCGACGTCCTTGGCTTTGGCGAGGCTTTCTTCCTTCGTGCTGGTGCGACGATTCTTGCCCGCGAAGAAGCTTGAGCATTGCCACCGGCTGCTGTTCGGCCGTTTGTAAATGTAAACTTTTCCGCCAAGGATCGTGTGTTGTTCCGCCATCTTCGTCCCTCGTGTTATGCGAGCGATTTCGCGAAAATCTGTAAATCACGTGGAGTATAAATCGCGGCGATTCTGCCCCATGATAGAAATGTAGTCAGAGATACAATGCAAGAACTCGCGTTCAGCTTGAACCAGTCGCTTTCGCGCAAAATCGTCGTTTTCCTCATCGATCGCCATCTGCGTCAATATCATGCCCCGGGTGTGATGCAGGGAGCGGATGGACTTTGTTCGGTCGTTTGTAATGGCGTTATCGATCTGAGTTAGGGCCAGACTGAGTTTTCTTTCACGCAAAAGCATTCGCGCATAGTGTTGCAGGACGTAAACGTTGTTTGGATCGCGGCGAGAAGCCGTTTCAAAAAACTTCATCTTGCCGTCCAAGGTGCTGAACGTGTCCACGATTTCATCCGATCGTATGAACAGTTCAAAAACCGCCTTATCCAAACGATATGTCAGGTTGAGCTTCTCCATTGCCTTTTGGAGAAGGGTTTCTTTCATCGCTCGGGTTCCACACTTCTTCCAAACGATTTCAGCGATGATTCGGTGCCTTGCACGCGCAGCGTAGAGACCTCGTTCGAAATCGGTTTCGAGGTACTCAACCAGTCCTTCCAAGGAAATGCCCACTTCTTCATGCAGCGTTTGTAAGGGCATTTCAAGAACAGTTTCAAATAGTTGATCCCTGATCAGCATGCCGTGCTGATAGAAGCAGCACACCAGGAGGTAAAGATTCTTGGCGTATGGAGAACCACCTTTTGCGTTAATTCCCCGATATTCATTCTCAATTATGGCGTCGAATCCGGCCCCCTCTCCCTCTGTGGCCTCGCGCATCGCGACGAGCAATTGCTGCTCGTGCTTATTTTTCACAATACTGAATTGGAACGAACGATCAAGCTCTTCCATCGCTCCCAGAGCGCCTTCAGCGCTGAGGAAGTCAAGCAAACGATTTATCTCCCCATCGGAAAGTGGCAGTACATCGAATTCCTCCGTCTTAAATTTGGCGTTTGCGGATAGCCACTGGTTCCGTCTTTCCGCCAGTATGAACAAACAGTTGTGTTCTGTGTTGCGCTGTTGAACTAAGCTGTTTTCGATGCGGCCAACGTGCTCACGCGCTTGATCGATTAGAAAGAAGCAAGCAACCTGCGGGAAAAGGTTCGCTGCGTACGCGACATCCGATTCCTTAATCTCGGCTCCTTCCTTCAATAAGAAAACGGGTCCCTGCTTAGCCTCAACAATTCTGAGTGCCATTGCCATGAGGATGGTGGTAGTGCCGTACCCAGCGGGACCGGTCAGAGCAAACGCAGTACTCTTTGCTTTTGGATTCGTTGCAAACTCTACTACCCTCTCCCAAACATCGTCTTCGATATCGCGAACAAAGCGGTGACTCTGTGCAATCAGTGGCCAGTTGGCTCTTGCTCCACGCAAGAACTCCTTCGTGTTCGCTTCGCCGGTAACGTTTACGTCATTTACGTATTCCCACGACTCCAACAACCTGAGCATTGCAGCGGGAGCCTTGTCGTACTCAGATCGAAGATGTTGAGGAATTCGATTCCGGTACTTATTCAGAGTGTCGAGCGCCGGTCGGTAGTCTCCGATTTCTTGTTGTGCTATGGCATGAAAGTCTGGCAACGAAATCGCTAAGGTCTCGACTCGCCTCGCTTCTCGGTGTATTTCGACATCGATCGGATCAGCGAAGGGATCTATACGGTAAGAAATTGGAGGTTTTGATGGAAGAAATTCCCGAGCTACTTCCTCGATGATCAGTTGCCAGTTTGGATCTCTCCCCGAATAACCGATATAGAGAATTGTCGATGTGGCTGAATCATATTTGAGACGTTCCCAGACCATTGCCCGATTTTCTTGATACCGAGTGTAGTCGGATTGGGTAATGACAATCGGGGAAGGACACGGTTCATACGGTGTTCCGTGGAGGTGGAAAATAGGCACTTCCGTGTATGAATCTGTGTAAATAAGATCAGAAGTAACCGAAATCGGTATCGGCTTTTGCGCCGCGTTCTCCTTTAAGCTGTAGGCGCGCTCCAATCCCATGTCATAGTTTGTAGTAAAAATTGATCGCCATTTGAATGTCGTGAGCCATTGAACGTGTTCATCAGGCTCAACATTCGCAAGCGCCTTTTTGATGAAAGAGTCCAACTCCTGGCGAGAAGCCCGAATCTCGACCAATTGCGCCACCCTGACAAGGTCTGTCGAAGGGTCGATGTCTAGCTTGAAGTGCGTGATTAGGTCGGTTGCGAGTTGTTTCGCGTCCGGAACAGCGGTTCCATCAGAACGTTTGTAGTGATAGCCAATGCCAGCACCGACAAATAGAACGCATTCCCCCTTCTCAAGCGATTGGCGAAGAGCTAACGGCAGCTTCGTGAACGTTCCGCCCGAGGACGCCAAGAGCCACCTCCATTCCCTGGATTTAGATTGTCCAACCTTTTCCAGTTGCAAACTGAATCACAAAATACTGCGCGGGTTGGTTCCCAGTCGTCACTAGACTTGCAAAGCCTCACGTGCATCGACTTCCGCGCCGTTTTGTCGGACTTCGTGAATTTGCATTGTAGCCGATTAGCGAGCTCAAGACCCTCTGCGTGGATTCTGAAGCTCATCGCAGACATCGGTGAATTTAACGTTGACGCCAGTTATTAAAACTCCGAAACCTCGGGCCTGCGCGGAGCGGCTCACAATCGGAGATTGATTGATCACGATACGGGTACATTAAATAATCGGTCGCCGAATTGAGTGGGCACGAACAACCCGGAATAACTCCACAGAAGACCCCAGCAGGAGTAGATTGGTGCGGAGCGAATGAGGAGGTTCAACGCAAGTGGCTTTTGAGAAATTGGTGGAAGTTATCCACTCGTCGGTTGACGCAGGCTGGAAAGATCGAAACGAGGCAGCCCTCGCGTCTCTGTTTGGCTCGGCGGAAGGGCGTTATCCGCAAGCAGCAAGCGGCGAAATCGCGCTTCGTGCTCCAGCAATGGGCGGAGAGACTGGGGTTTCGTTTGCTGCGTACATCCATCCTTCCAACCCTCCGTCGGGCGCCTACAGCGGGCTATCATTCGTAATTTTCCCTGCAGATGGCGAACCTTGTTTGCTCGGCCTAGTGGTTGGTACGCAAGGTTTAACTCCCGACGAAGCGATTCTGGGTCGGCCCGGCCACGCACGAAAGACAAAAGCTATTTGCGGCTGGCTAAACCGCCGTTATGGCAAAGGAAGTCGTATCGCTTGGGCGAAACAGGACCCTACGCGGACCGATATTTCGGTTCCAGATGAAATCAAGAAAGAGTGGTTCAGCCACAAGGCCGCCCTTGATCGCTACGGCAAAGAGGTCTACGCGCTATTTCGTCCCACGAACGACAAAGCGGCGACAGAGGCTGCACTAACCGCTCTCCTGGACCTTCTTTTCGAAGAGAGGGGATACGGGCCGCTCGCCCGGTGGCAGCCGAGCGCCGAAGAAGTCAGGTCGGGTTGGCTCGACTGCCTTATGCCGGGAGTTGAGCGACATGAAGTGAAGGCCCTGTTGGACTTCAGACGCTACGTAATTCTCCAGGGCCCTCCTGGTACAGGTAAAACGAAAATGGCCCTCGACCTCCTCGGCGACGAGTACAAGGGCTTGGGGAGGAGCATCCAATTCCACGCCAACACGACCTACGAAAACTTCATTGGAGGCCTTGCTCCTGACAATTCCGATGGTGGAGTTGGTCTGCGTTTCAAAGCGACGCCCGGCGTGCTGATGGAAGCAGCAGCCCTGGCGTCAGGCGACTTGTCTCGACCGTATCTGCTGCACATCGACGAAATCAACCGAGCCGACTTAAGCAAGATCCTGGGCGAAGCGATTTTTCTCTTAGAAACCGAAACCACCCGCGAGCGCGTGATCCAGTTGCCCTATGACTTTGGCTCACCGTTCCATCGGTCGCTCAACCTACCTAAGAACCTACACATACTCGGAACGATGAACAGCGCGGATCGTAGCATCGCAATTGTTGACGTTGCCGTCAGGCGACGATTCGCATTCGTTTCCGCGTGGCCGCGGATGAGTGTTGTTCAGCAGCACGGATGCTCCCTGATGCAAGACGCGTTCCAGAAGCTCGTCTCTATATTTGTGGAACACGCGCCTGACGATGCGTTTGCGCTCGTGCCGGGACACTCGTATTTTCTCGAGATGAGTGAAGACCAAGCAAGGCGCGAGCTGAAAACAAGCCTCGCGCCTCTACTGCAGGAGTACTTGTTTCAGGGTTATGTTGGTGGCTTCGCCGAACCCATTAGGAGCTACCTCCAGTGGCTAGACAGTCTCTAAGGCGCTCGTCGTCCCCTCGAACCCGCCTCTCGCTGAAAGCGCCCGACCATCTCGCACAGGTTTGTCTCGAATTGCCAGATTATTCCGAGGCGCGATATTCAGCCATAGACTTTTTCCAGACGCGGTCTAGTCGCGACCCCACAGCGCAGGCGGCGCGGATCGCCGAACAATTCATCACGCGAAACCGAGCTCTGATGATGCGTCTCGATGCACGAATGGAAGGGGATTACGACGGTCGCGACCTCTGGCTCGTGGTTTCATCCGGACGGTCTGTAGGAGCAATTCCACTGTTCTCAGCAACCACAGCCCGCCTTGATTTCGGCCTGGTTATCCAACCCAGATTTCCGTGGCCGGGAATCGGACCGATGTTAGCCGAGATGGGCTGGCGCATAGCGCCCGTGCCTCTTCGACTGCCGCTGCTCCACCGTTCAGAGCGAAGAGTCCCTGTTTGGGTGCTGTCATTCATGGTTCTCACTCGCCTCAAAGCGCTGCTCGACTCGCTCGACCGTCGCTTTGAGATGATCCATGAACCTCGCAGTGCACCACGCGGAACTGTTAATTGGCCGCGTTACGCCACCAAGAGCTTACCCTCGGCGAACTTTCTTTCTGTGCCGTGTGTGTTCCCCGATTTACGGGATGATCGTCTGGTGAAAGGCGCGATCCGGATCGCAGTCGAGAAGCAACTCCGAGCGCTTGAAACACAGAAGGACCAAGGCGCATTTGTTCAAAGGCTAATTGAGTTTGCTGACGAGCTAATGCGTAGAGTGCACGGTGTCACCCCCTACCTTCCTAGCTCCTCGACGCTTGCAACTTGGCTCCATCGTCCGATGCGGAGCGAGCAGTTCACTGACGGATTACAAGCGATTGAGTGGACAGTTGAGGAGCGGGGCCTGGCGGGACTTAGCGACCTCGCAGGAATTCCGTGGACGATGCGCATGGACCAGTTCTTCGAAGCGTGGGTGGAGACGGTGTTTTGCACGATTGCGCGCCGGACAGGCGGCAGAATGAAGGTGGGGCGAAAACACGAGACGACACACGCCGTGAACTGGGAACCACCCTACCTCGGCTCACAGAAGTCCTTGATTCCCGATGTATGGCTTGAGTGGGACTCCCTCACGTTGATTGTTGACGCAAAGTACAAGCGTCACTGGGAAGAGATGCAGGCGCAACCGTGGTCCCGGCTTGAAGAACAACTCCGGGAGCAGCATCGAACCGACATGCTACAGGTGCTGGCTTACGCGAATCTGGCGTCCACTCCGAAAGTAATCGCGTGTCTAACCTATCCCTGTTCACCTGAAAGCTGGCACTCTCTGAAGAAGCGTGGGCGACTCATCCATCGAGCGTCGCTGTCCGCTGGCCCGCGGTCGGTACAGTTATGGCTCACGGCGGTACCTATGGCCGCAGCGGTTGATGCGATCTCTACGCCGATTGCGGATGAACTCCGGATCGCATTAGGCCGGCTTTGACGTTGGCAACTTCGGCAGAATGCTCGGCATGTTGTTTGCCTGCACAAGGCAATTGCTTTCCCGCTCGGGGCTAAACGCCTACCTCGACTGGCAGACCCGCTTCATCAAAGTCCTTGCATTCGAAACCGCCAAGGCTGCCCGGATATCCGAGTTGATTTGAAATGATCCGGGTCCGGCCCATCGTCTGATCGTCGCATTCATGCGTATGGCCATACACCCAGAGGGCCGGCTGGTGGGTCTCAATGATCTCCACCATGTCCAGGGAATTGAACGCCGGAGTGAGAGGGCCGCCCTTGTATTTGGAGTTGGGATTGACGACTGGTGCATTATGGCTGATAACCACGCGCGGACCACTTAGATTCTTGCCAAACCAGTTCAGCAATTTCGACGTGAAGTTTTTATGTAGCGCAATCGAATCTGCTGGGGTGAAAGGCGTTTCGTCGGAGTTATAGATGAGGCGGTAATCATTCATTTGAGAGCGGGCGGTCTCCATGGCGCGCAAATCGCCACCGTTGAAATCCGTCCACATCGTGCCGCCGAAGAAATTGACTCCGCCGATGCTGACCTCTTCATCGAGCAGCAGTTTCACCTGCGGATGTCTCTCTTCGAGCCACGCCTTGAATCTATTCTCCTCTTCGTTCATTGGCCGCCTCGTGTAATATTCGTGGTTTCCCGTCACATAGAGGACTGGTTTCTTCCACTTCCGCAGAATCTGGTCGAGCGGCTCATAATCCCTGAGCGTGACGATATCGCCTCCCAGGATCATGACATCTCCGTGCACTGCCGGGGGCAACATCCAGCCTGAGCCAAATTCAAGATGCAGGTCGCTATAAGTAATGATTCTCATGCTCGTAAGAGAAAGCTTGTTTGAACTCGTCTTTCTCAAGTCCCAGATTTCCTGCGACAGCGATTCAACTTGGGGTGGAGCCCGGTTCGTGGAACTGGAAAGCTGACATCCCCCGGATAGCTGAATAATAAGCCGAGGCGCAAAGGCCAGTGTCAAGGCTCTTCGACCGCAAACGCGGCGCGCGAAGCGCGGCCTTGACACTGGCCGGGCCTCGGCTATGCTCTGGCTATCCGGGGCATGTCATTTGGGAATACTGCATCACAGGCCTAAAACGAAAACCTGACTGATTCGTGGCGTGGTTTGTAGTTCTATTTTATGCATCGCTGGCTCTTGCTGAATCGCGTGCGAATGGGACACATCGGGGCTGGGTTCCTGCCCCAGCGTCGCTGCATTATTCGTATAAATCTGCGCGTCATAGCGCCACGCGAGACGGAGACATAGGTCAGCCTTTGCGGGTGACGGACAGCTTCTCATCGGCCACCGCTGCTCAGCGCCGCGCTTCGTGGTCTTTGAGGCGGTCCCGCGCCACACGCGCCTTCTGCTTCTTGACCTCGTCCACGATCCCGTCGAACCCCTCTTGCGTCATTGCCTCGCCCTTCGCCAGCGGACCAAGCAGGTTCACCAACAACAGCCGGCACGCCGTGATTTCCACCATCTCCGCACTGGGTCGAAGCCCCATCTTGTCCTGTTCGATCTCGCGCAGGATCAGCCCGCGGATCAGCTCCGCCTGCGTCTCGTTCCGCTTCGCCGCCAGCCCCTCCAGCTCGTGTAGCTCCGCCTCGTTCAGCTTTGTCCCCACGTGATGCACCCGGAACCGCGCCCGCTTTGCCGCTTCCGCCGCAAGGTTCTTCTCGTCGAGCAGCGCCATCGCTCCAACCTCCCAGCACCCGCGTTTACGCAAGGAGTCACGGGTTTCCTTACGGAACCCCCACCCAGCTATCTATTGGATGCCAGGATGGTTCCTCCAGAAAGATGTCAAGTTTCCCTACAGTTCCCTCGAAGGGGTGGAGTGTCAAAATTCTTCCGGTGCGAAGCACCGCGCCTTTCACAGCTCGCCATACTCCCTCGCCAACGCATTCCACAGACGGACCACTTCCGGCGCCTGCCAGCCGCGGCGGAACAGACTCTTAATAGCCTGCCAATCGTCATGATGAAATGTGAGGGCGATCCCGTGGTCCCGAGAGCGAAATACGACGCCGACCTTTTCTTCTTCGTCGAACCACGTAGACGCGAGGAAATAGCGACCTTCCCAGAAGATCAGTGTGTCGCGCAGCGACAACCCTTCTAGTATCGTCCGAAGTTCCGCAATTCTCGGGTAATCGAAGAGCGGATATTGCAGAGCAAATCTTCCGGGAAAATACAACCAGGTAGAAAATTCCGTCTCCGGCCCCCGGTGAAATTCGAGACGGTATTCGCCTTCCTGAAACGAAGGCAATGGCCCAGGATTTCTCAACCTAGAATCGGCACCCCAAAATGCACCATCGCGTAAGGGTTCTTCATGGCGGAGGTAATGGCCACGGGCGCACACGCGCCAGAGAATCGGCCAGTACGGTCGCAGCGCTTCGTTCAGCTTCTCGATGTTTAGAAACTTTTCGTTGTCAAGAACCATGTAGAGAAGTCGAGCGGTATGAATTGGTCGGTCAGTCTCGCTGTCAGCGTTTTTTAGCGTGTGGATGGTTCGGTTCACGGCCCGCTGCACATCATCGTTTACGATCTCCTCTGACTGCTTCGACTCAGTTTGCTTTTGTGACGGCAGAGTGGTGAGGAGATAAGGGGCCATCGGGCCCCTCTTTCTCTGTTTAGATACAAGTCCATAAACGGCAAGGAAAGCTTCGAGAATTCCGGCGAGAGATTCAAACGAAATGTCCGTCTGGCCGGTATTTGCAAATAACTCCGCACCCTGCCGACAGTAGTAAGCAACTAAGGTCCATTCGGCTTGCGAAAGTGGCAGCTTTGCGTCTACCTTCCCGCGAATCTTCACCAGGGAATCGGTTGGCTCTGAGAGTAGATTTACGAACTCTAATCGCTCCTCTTTAGAGGACTCAAGGAGCTGCTTTGCCGCCTCCGATGTTGAGACGGGTTCGCCACTCTTGGAGGCCATGATTTCCTTCAAAGTGTCGAGTCTTTGACGCAGCTCGTCGGAAATCCGAATGGAGATCACCGGCTGCTGCAGGATTGGGGTCTTCTCTGCCAAGGGGTCTGCCTCACTAAAATATCGTAACGTTACGTATTGACTGTATTGGTACACGTGCGTTAGTGTCAAGTGCAACGTTTGCTCCCCGGTCGGACGACCTACGTCGCAGGAATTGCTGCACGCTCAGCCAGATGAACCCGTCCGAAGTTCCGGGATGGAGTAGAAAATGAATCCAGCCGAAGACAACGAACCCTTCGTAACGCCCGAAGAAGCAGCAAACTTTTTGAAGATCAGCCCGGTGACCGTGAAGAAGATGGCTCGGGAGGGCTGGCTTCCCGCACATCCCATAGGCAGCGGAGTCCGCAAGCGCTGGCGTTTCCGAATTTCAGAGCTGGTTTCCCACATGCGTTGTCGTGTAGAGTCAGAATCGTCATCCGTGCGCGCTTTAAGGAGGAAAGCTTCTTGAAACGCACACAGCAAGACGTGGGCACGATTGTCCGCAAGAAGAGAACGCGAGGCCCGGATGTCTGGGTTTGGCGCTTTTACGAGACGGACGAGATGGGCATTACGCGAAAGCGCAGCGTAATGTTAGCGGGAGATGCGGAAGGATGGCCAACGGAAGATCATGCATGGCTGGGGTCGAGAGAGTTTCGATACCAGCGGATGGAGCAGTCTTCCAGTCAATCGTTCGGAGCATTGGTAAGGCGATACATGCGCGAAGCAATGCCAGAACGGTATTCAACCAAGAAGTCCTACGTATCCATTTTGAAAGTGCACATTTTGCCACAATGGGGCGAGGCTCCTGTGGCCGAAGTGAAAAAGCCCCTCAAGGTGGAACAGTGGTTGAAGGAGCTGAAGCATTCTCCCAAAACGAAGTCCAACATAAAGGGTCTCCTGCATCGCATTTTTGAGTACGCGATGAAATGGGAAATTTTGGAGACTCAGAGAAACCCGATGCAGTTAGTCGAAATCAAGGGCGTGACGAAACGGGTTCGCAAGAAAGTTGTGCTTACGGTCGAGCAATATCAGGCTCTTCTCGCAGAGCTTCCGTACCACATTCAAGTGATGGTCATGATTGCAATGTGCCTGGGCTTGCG
>Ga0302222_10000510_pt1 | contig 22171 bp, 17 predicted proteins | sample II_Palsa_E2_2_FD_194570 | JGI IMG/M metagenome (GOLD analysis project Ga0302222, IMG submission 194570) | Peat permafrost microbial communities from Stordalen Mire near Abisko, Sweden - II_Palsa_E2_2 | ecosystem: Environmental > Terrestrial > Soil > Palsa > Peat permafrost | place: Sweden... | reverse complement strand
GTAATCGCCCGAGCGGCGATGCGGTGCTTCTTGAGATTGACCTCCTGGTTATGCTCGTCGAAGCCGTCCTGAATGTCGCCATTGTCTTTCTGATGCTTGGCCAAAAAACGGCTGATCGAGCGGGCGGTTTGCAGCCAGGTTTCTCGGGTTTGTGGATTGGGATAGTTCGGCACCCCTTCGTAAGCGTCGAGCAATTCGAAGCCGATCGCGGCCAGGCAATGCGTCCAGATGCGGTTGTAACCAAGGAAATCGGCGTAACCGCCCGGCACATCCTGGCCAATGAGCGATTTAAGCCCCGGCGGGTGATAGCGGTCGTAAAACGGCTCGTCGGGATCCGGGCCATGGCGGCGAAAGAGCTCAATGTTCCGGGTCATTTCATTGGCATATGGCAGCAGGTCGGTTCGACCGGTGCGCACCGAGTAGCGGGCGATCGCATTGATGACGCGCACGCCGTACCCTTCGCCCCAGCCAATCTCGTAATATCCTGCCGCATCGCCCCGCTTGGCAGGCGTACCCGCGGTGGTATGCACCCACATATTGCTGAAGAATCCTCGACCAGTTCCCAGCGCATCCGGATTCCACAACTGGCATCGCGGATAAAAATCAGCGATGCCATCAGCGATGTGCCGCCAATCCAATTCCGGCCGTGCATCGAGCAGAATATTAGCCGCAAGCCGGCAGCCTTCCCACAAGGGATCGTCACCCTTGTTCAGCGGCGCGGCGGCGAAGAATTCGTTGAGAGTTACCGTCTGCCCCGCGGCCACGTGCATCGTCGTTGGATTGTGGGCCGGTTGCTCCAAGCCAGGCGGCGGAGGACCACCGGTTTCATCGGGGAGATAGGACCGAACCAGCGCACCATCGCCGGCGGGGACAACATCGAGCGTACCCTTTGAGCGAGATCGGTCCGGCCCATACAGCGTGACCCAGCCAGGCTGCGACCAAATATGTGCCGGCAACGGAACAGCCCACGACGCTGTCGTGCGAATCGCCGGCAGTCCCCTTAGAGGGGTTTCGTATGCATTCAACGCATAGGTGTACCGCACATCAGGGCCGTCAATACGAAATCCCGGATGGATGGCGACTTCCCCGGCTCGAAGAAATTGGTATTTCTGTTCTCGCCGAAAGATCGCAGCGTGGGGATCTATCACAATCGTCTCAGACGCAGTGAATTGATCGGCCTTGGTCGACATTTCGGTCCGCCACGGCCCTTCTCTGTCACGGACAATTTTCACATTTGTAGCATCGGCGTCACCCAGCGAAGTGGAAAATTCGGCCGACGGTGATCCGGTCGCCACCGTTTCCCAACCGGTTGGAGTTCGCAGCTCGATCGCGCCCACTCCTCGCATGGTGACGCCGCCGCTGCGCAGGACTACACGGAAGCCATCATTCCCAAAGGTATCAAGCGACTGCGGAGGCGCCCCGCGCGCAATCGCCGATGACGTCAACCCGGCTACCAGCAACAGTGAAGCAATAAGACCTGCAATGAGTGTGGGTTTCAGGTTCACGTCTCTTTCCCTGCCAAAAGCATTCTACCGAATGAGGGGCTGGAATTCGATCGCCTTCTTGCCTCGCCGACGGTACGCCGCAACGAATGAGTCATATTTTCTTTGCGATCACCACAGGGTGTGGATTACAATGTCTTTGCGTTAAATTCACCTGTTGGAGATGGGAATTGATATCCAGGGCCTGCTTGCAAATGCTAGGTGTCAGTGATGGCCCCTTTTTCCAGTTTAGTTATGCAACCTCCGCCCACTGGCAAGAACATCGACGATTACCTAAATTATTTCGTCTCCGCATTGGGCCGCAGCCTCACAGAGGGTGGATGCGAAATATTACGTAGCATCTTGCTCGAACATCGAGCCGATCCCAAGTCGCTGTTCCTCTATGTCGAGAAGAAGAAGGAAGCCCTCGCAATACCCAATCCTGAACTCGAAGAGGTTATTACAAATTTCTACTGGTTGTTCTGCTGATCGAATGTTGGTTCATATCCAACCGTAGCCGTGGATGGCCTCGCGTCGCTGAACTTTTGTCAAATTGCCGGAAGTCCTCACTAGCCAAACTGGTTCAACATGCTCACCAAAAGCCGCTGATTCGCATGGCATCCATCCGCAACCTTAAAACTGCATCACCCGCGCGCACGCTTCCATAATCCGCGGCACATCGGGGCGATAGGCGTTCTCCAGAATCGGCGTGAATGGCACCGGCACATCGGGCGATGCCACGCGCACAATCGGACATCGCAGGCTCTCGCCGAATCGCTCGGTAATTCCCGCCGCCAGTTCCGCGCTCACGCCACCGGTTTTCGGGCCCTCTTCAACAATCACCACCCGGCCGGTTTTCCGGACCGATTCGCCGATCGTTTCGTAGTCAATGGGATTCAGGCTTCGCAGATCGATGACCTCGGCGCTGACGCCGCTGGCCGCCAACTTCTCACGCGCATCACTTGCGTAATGCAGCATAAGCAGCCAGCCGATGATCGTCAGATCGGTTCCCTCGCCTCGAACGGCAGCCTTATCCAGCGGAACGGTGTAATCTTCCTCGGGAATATCGCGCGTGGCATCCACCGCGCCGGATTCCGCCCTCGCTCCTTTCGAGCCGTACAGCAACTTATGCTCGAACATCAGCACCGGATTGTCATCGCGGACGGCGGCTTTAAGAATACCCTTGGCGTCATAAGCATCGGACACCGCGACAACCTTGATCCCCGGCACCCCCGTGAAATAGCGCTCCATGCTCTGCGCATGCTGCGAACCGCGGCCTGTCGCCCCAATCGGTGCGCGCATCACCATCGGAACTTTAATCTTGCCGCCGGACATGTAACGCATTTTCGCGGCGTTGTTGACGATCTGGTCCATCGCCAGGAAAAGGAAATCGCCGTACTGCACATCCACGATCGGCCGCATGCCCATCATCGCCGCGCCGACCGCAGCACCAAAAAACCCAAGTTCAGCAATCGGCGTATCAATCATCCGATCCGGAAACCGCTTCTCCAGCCCAAGCGTCACGGTGAACGCCCCACCCCACCCGCCGACGACTCCGATGTCTTCCCCCATGCAAAAGACGCTCGCGTCCCGCTCCATTTCCTCAGCAATTCCATCCCGAAGCGATTCAGCGATACCTTGTCGATTCATGATCGATCCTCCGCGGCGGGGGCAAAAACATCCGTCGTAAGATCACCAACCGTCGGCATAGGTTGGCGACGGGCCTCGGCGACGGAGGCGTTGAATTCGGATATCACGGTTGTGCGGATCACTTGCATTCCGGCTTCGTCGATCTCGCCGCGCTGCACCAAAAATTTACCGAAGCGGTCGATCGGGTCATGCATGGCCCATTGCTCGCGCTCGTCCTTGGGCTGGTAATGACATGGATCGCGCCGGGAGTGGCCGGTGCGACGATAGGTCAGCAGTTCCAGCAGGACCGGGCCTTGGCCGCGGCGGCATTCATCGGCGGCGTGAAGCGTTGCTTCGTAAACTTTCAGCACGTCGTTGCCGTCCACAGTTTGGCCGCGGATGCCGTATGACTTGGCGCGCTCAGCGACCACGGGAATCTTCATCACCTTATCGATGCGCGTGGAAGCGCCGTAAAGATTGTTCTCGCAAACGAAAATCACCGGCAGGTTCCAAATCGCGGCGAGGTTGATCCCCTCATGGAATGCCCCCTCGGCGACCGCGCCATCACCAAAAAAACAGGCGACGATCTGCGGAGACTTTTGCATTTTGAACGCCAGCCCCATGCCCGCCGCCAGGGGAACACCGCCGGCCACGATCGCAATGCCGGGGACCATTCCCTTGTCCATGTTGCCGACATGCATCGAGCCGCCCTTGCCGGCGCAGCAGCCGGTCGAGGCGCCGAAAAGCTCGAACAGCAGTTCGTTCACGGTCAGCCCTTTTGCCAAAGCATGACCATGACCGCGGAAGGTGGAGGTAATAAAATCGTCACCGCGCAGGGCCGCACACACACCCACCGCCGTGGCCTCCTGCCCCTGGCACTGATGTATGGTGCCGGGCATGGACCCTTCGAGGAACAGGAATTTCACCCCATCCTCAAACTCGCGGATGACCACCATTTTCCGGTACAACTCCAGAAGAAACGGCGGCGTGTACGCCACGCTGCCTGCATCGATGTTGTGAGTAGCCACGGTCAACTTAACTCCAATTCCTGCACGATCGCGCTTAAAAAATCACCGGCGTAGCGGCCGCTGACGACACGGTGGTCCACCGCAAGGGTCAGGGCAACACGTTGTTGAACGCTGACGCTCATGTCCTTGGCCACGGGCGTGGGCATGATCTTCCCCACGCCGAGGATCGCGGATTCCGGCGGGTTGATGATCGGGATGAACGACTCGACATTGCAGCTCCCCAAATTGCTGACGGTTACCCGCGCCGGGCGCAGGCGCTTGAATTGCGGATCGCCATCACGCAGGCCCCGGACCGCCGCCTGCAACTCATCGGAGATTTGCTGCGGCGTCTTTCCGGCGGGAGCGGCAATCGGCACCACATATAATTCACCGTCAATATCAACCGCCACCCCCACCGCATCCGCATCCTGCTTCACCAGTTGCTCAGCCTCGAATCGATACGCCATCCGCTCAAATTTCTGTATCGCCTTGGCAACCGCCAGGACGAAAAACGCATCCCACACCAATTTCTGCGGTGCGACAGCAGCGCGGCGGGCAATCATCGGTTCGGCGTTGGCGGAAGTCTGGAGATAAAAGTGCGGGACCGTTTGTTTGCTTTCCTGCAACCGGCGCGCGGCCGTGCGGCTGGCCACACTCAACGGGATAACACCAGACGCTTCGATTTTAACCGCGGCGGCTTGTGCCGATTGCCGATTGCGGGCAAACATTCCTCCGGGCTTGCCAGTCGGCGCGGGAGCGATCGGAGCCGTCGCAGGGGATGCCCCAGGAGATGCCGGCGCGGTGGAAGCCACAACCGGCACCGCGGATTCCGCCACTTCCAGGACCGCGATCAGTTCGCCGGCGGAGGCGGTTTCGTTCAATTTGGTCACGATTTCCGTCAACACACCGTTCACAACAGACTCGACGTCCATCGTCGCCTTGTCGGTTTCCACCTCAAGTAGCGGCTCACCACGTCGCACGCTCTGGCCGGGAGCCGCCATCCAGCGGACGACGCGCACCGGCGAATCCGTGGTCGCCAAATCAGGCATTTTCATTTCAAACCGCATGGGCCAGTTTCCTTGATTGATCTAAGCGTAATTTCCCGTGACCATTCGCATCGGATGAGACGCCACGAAGGCCGCCGCCTGGTCGGCTGTGAAAACGCTGTCCGTCGTCCCAATTGCCAGTGTCGCCGATCCACCGAGGGCTGTGGCATAGGGCAAAGTTGTTTCCAGGTCCCAGCCGCGCAGGATTCCGGTGATGATTCCGCTGGTGAACGCATCGCCGGAGCCGGACGGATCGACCGATTTCATATCATAAATTTCGGATCGCCAGAATTTCCCATCTTTTCCGGCGATTGCTCCGGCCGCTCCACAAGTAATGATGACGGTGTGAGCGCCCAGAGCAGCAAACGCCTGGAGCTGCTCGATCGGATCTGTCATTCCCGTGAGTTGCCCCGCCTCATCGTCATTAGGCGTGAAATAATCCACATGCGGCAGCAACTGCCCGAGTTCCACGTTGGAGCTTTCCCGCGGGGCGACCACATCGACCACTGTGACAACGCCATGGCCTCGGCACCAGGCCAGCAGTTCGCACAATTCCTCGATGCGGATTCCCGGCATGGCCAGCAGTCCTCCGAGATAAAACACTTTCAACTTCGCCGCCCAATCCCGATCGATGTGGGCGACAGTGAACGCGGCATTCGCCCCAAATGTATGGATGTAGCGCCGATCCTCGCCGGCCACCAGGAGAATTACGGTGGTGCTCGTCGGCTTGCTTTCGACGCGGACGATGTGCCCGCATCCGATGCCGTGACCAGCCAGCGCGGAAGTCACCACTCCCGCCGCTCCATCTTTTCCCAAACAACCGGCAACATCGATATCAAACCCCTGCTTAGCGAGATCAATGGCGACGTTCGCCGCGCAACCACCCGCCTTGGATGGCATCGCCGCAATCGCCAGCAACTCCCCTGCCCGAGGCAGCGACGCCATCGGCCCGCAGAACGTATCCGCCACGAGAATGCCCGCACAACCGACGTCTGCCATTGTCATGCCTTTCCGGAGCAACCGAGAAATTCCATCCGCTGCAGCACCGCATCGCGCACCGCCAGGCGACCGGCCACCATCACATCGTCGGCTCCGCCCATCGCCAGCAATTCGTGCGGATTAGTTTGGCTACTTTTCAGGGCCGCACGAATCGCCGCGAGATAACGCTGCTTCAGGACCGTGCCATAATTCACCTTGGTGACGCCGAGTTTGACCGCTTGTTTCAGCGACTCCGCCGCGATGCCGCTGCCGCCGTGCAATACCAGCGGGATCGCAACACGACGCCGAATCTCGGCCAGCCGCTCCAGGTCCAAACCCTGCTGTCCGTCGATTTTGATGTGGACATTGCCGACGCTGACGGCCAGCAAATCAACGCCGGTAGCCGCCACGAAACGCTCGGCGGCTTGGGGATCAGTCGCCATGCCGTGCGCGTTGACCGTGCCGGGAATTCCGCAGGGCAATTCGCCGACTTCCGCTTCCACGCTCACCCCACGCGCATGGGCATACTTCACCAAGGATGCGACCGATCGCTGATACTCCTCGAGCGGCATGTCGGGATCGGCCGGCATGATCAAATTAAACCCAAGGATCGCCGCCCGACGGAGCCAATCCATGTTGGCACACTCGTTAAAAATGAACCCGCAAGGCACCGTTGCCGACTCACATGCGACCCGCCCCATCGCCGCATACAGCTCGAGCCGTTCCTGCGCCACCCGGCCCGGCCGACTGAGAAATTCACCGTTAAAGCCAAGGATCACCGGACTGCGGGCGGCTTCGGCGGCATCGAGCGTGCCCTGCAGCGATTCGAGGTTCCAGCTCTCGAAAAACCCCAGGGCATAACCGCCGCGCTGCGCCCGAGCCATCAGTTCATTGACGTTGTCACAAGGCATTCGACCCTTCACGAGCGGCGACGGTTTGACCGGATCTGGCGGCACTGTCTGCATGGCCCGGCTCGATCCCCGCGATCACCACGTGTCGCCCCGCATGGCGCAGTTGCTCAAGGTCCGCCTCCGGCGCACCAGCATCGGTCACCACGGTGTGAATCTGCGAAAGGTCCAAAACCTTGCTGAGCGCCCGCTGTCTGAACTTGGAATGGTCGATCAGCAATATCACTTTGGCGGCCTGCTTGGCCATGATCTGCTTGATGTGGAAAGTCGCAATCGCCGATTCAAATGTCCCCTCATCGGCGAAAAACCCCTTCGTGGAAACAATCGCCAGATCGACGAAAAATCGGGACGCACTCTCTTCCGCGCTCGGCCCGACAAATGAGGCGCTGGGCGCGTCATATTGCCCGCCGATGCCGACGGTCATATTCTCCCGAGACTTGCCGAGCTCGATGCAGGCCATCGCCGAGTTGGTGATGACCGTCAGTCCGCTCCGCTGCGTCGCCAGCAGCTTGGCCAGTTCCAGGCAGGTGGTGCCGCCATCCAGAAACACCGTGCGCCGGCCATGTATGAGGCCCATCGCCGCCCGAGCTATCGCCTGCTTTTCCGAGCGATGCTCCAGCAGCCGCGATCGCAGATCGGTCTCATAAAACTCCGCCGGCGCTGCTCGCTGAATGCCCCCCAGCGCCTTGGTCGCCAGCCCTTCCCGCGCCATCACATCCACATCTCGCCGAACCGTCATCGTGGAGACTTTGAGGAACTCGGAAAGCTCCTCATAGCTGCACGTGCCTCGATCAGCGAGAAGTTTGTGAATGCTTTGCCGTCGTTCCGCGGGTTTCATGGCGGGAGAAATATATGTGAATTTTTATCATGTCGCAATCCCATTCCTGTCACCTTTTGCCGATTTTTGTATCAATTCAGGCATTGAGAATTACTTATCTGAGATTAAATATCTACGTTTTCACAAAACATTGCACTTTAGGTCTTTGGTTTGGTCCCCCATCAGACAGAATATGCTGCCGGAGATTCTCGCATCATTTCCACTCGTTAGCGTCGGAAACAAGCGTCCCAATAGCGATGGGATGCGAGACAGCCGCTAATCTGTTTAAGACCAAGGATCGCGCGCGAAAAGACCACGTCAGTATTCACTTTGCAGGCTTTTCGGGTCTTGGATTACAATGTGCTTGCGTTGAAATGTTCGCGCCCGCGTCGGGTTTGCTATCTGACATGGGCGCAAGAGAACAATAGTTCTCTTGCTGCCGGCACACCGGGGAATCTATGTCCGTTCCAAGTCGGATTCCTATTGCGCGCGAGGAGGGCTACCACACCGACACAATCGGTAAGTGTGAAGATGGTCGCCAGTTCATGGCGTTTGTCGTCGCGTCAATGCCACTCGATAAACTTCGCGTGCCTGAGGGCTGGCAAACGCACAAACGGTGGCACGCGGTGCTTCACACTTTCGACAAGCTTGGGCAGCACCTGCACACGGAAGTCTGGACAGCCGGCACAACAGCGGACGGCGAAGCGCAGGTCATTGAGCGAGCAAAATCTCGCCTGGCTGAGATGCTCGCAAAATTGGGGAAGGTGAAATACGGCGGCGTGAAAGTATCGCTCTTTCGTGTGGAAGTAGATGGGCGAGAGTTTGGTTTGATCGATGCATCAGAGCCGGAGGAAGATTACGAGTCGATACATTTGCTGCCGAACGATCTCGCTTTTTTTGAGCCTTGGGATGGTACTTACGACACCTGACCCTCCAACCCGCTCACCCGCAGCAGCAAGAGAACCAGCCGTTGCTGTGGACGGGCCCGCGTCGCGTCATTAGTTTACTATAATTCCACGTTCTCCCGGGCGCGTCGCGTGACCCGCCACAGATTGTCATCCGTTATGTGACACAGATGAGTACCAAGCCGCTAGACGACGGTTTCTCGGTTCTCTTGGGCGGGGTCGAATTGCTTGATCGAGTCGAACCGCTCTGGTCACAGTTGCGTGGGCACCACGCCGATTTGTCCCCGCAGTGGAGTGCCAGCTTATTGGCAACCTCCTTCAAGCAACGACGGGCAGACCTCCTCGGCAAAACTGCACGCGGGCTGCTGGTTTCGCTGGCGACGTGGCGCGGGCAAGACATCGGCTATTGCGTCAGTACCATCACGTCCGACGCAACGGGTGAGGTTGATTCGCTCTACGTTGTTCCTTCGCACCGCGGCAGCGGCGTCGGGCACGCCCTCATGTCAACGGCAATGGACTGGTTCAGTGGACAGGCCGCTCGATCGATCGTCGTGGAAGTCATCAGCGGCAACGATGCCGCACAACAATTTTACGCGCATTACGGATTTCTGCCGCGGACGGTCCGACTGCTTCGGCCGGGAGGTAGTGTCGCATAAGATCTCCAGGCATTCTTTGCAGCGAATAAATAAGCCGCAATCAATCAGCCGCGCGCTTGTTCAGGCGCACATCCATCCATACCGCCAGCGCCAGCACAACTCCACGAGCGATGAATTTCACCTCGGGGGAAACGGCCATCAGGGTCAGGCCATTGAGCAGGCTGGCCATGATGAGGGAACCAAAAAGCACGCCGGTGACGGTGCCGCGGCCGCCGCTCAGGCTTGCGCCGCCGATCACGCAGGCGGCGATGGCGTCGAGCTCCATGAGTTGGCCGATGGTGGTGGTGGATGCGCCGGCGTAGGCGGTCTGTAGAAATCCGCCGACAGCGACCAATGCTCCCATGATGGCGAACGCGCCGATCACGACCCGGCTCACGTCGATGCCGCTGATGAGGGCCGCTTCTCGATTGCCGCCGACGGCATAGAGATATCTGCCGAAGCGCGTGTGCTTCAAAAGCACGCCGATTATCAAAGCGGTTGCGCCCAGCAGCATCACGGAAAGGGGAACGCCGCGGTATTGATTACAGACGAGTACGAAAAGCAGCAGGAGCTGGGCGGTGACGAAGAGACGGGAAAAAAGTATCTCGCGCGGCTCGAGTGGGAACTGAAAAGCCTTGCGCTGCCGGCGACCCGCGAGGGCGGCAAGTGTCAGGCCCACGATGACCAGGCCTGCCAATACGAATGCCAGCGGTTTGGGGAGGAACCAGGTGGTCAGGCGCGACATGGCGTTCTGAGCACTACCGACCGTGAGCGGAATGGTGGCGTTGGAAATGACTTTCCAATGCAGGCCCTTGAAGACGAGCAGCCCGGCGAGGGTGACAATGAACGAGGGGATGCGCTGGCGAATGATCAGTGCTCCCATGGCGGCCCAGACGAGGACCGCGGCGACGAGTGAGACGGCCATCGCCGCCGGTGCGGGCCAATCGTGGCGGAACATCAGCACCGCGGTGAGCCCGCCGAAGAGGCCGACGCCGCTGCCGATCGAAAGGTCGATCTGGCCGCAGACGATGATCAGCAGCATGCCCAGCGACAGCACCGCGGTGATCGACAGTTCCACGGCGAGGTTCGAGAGGTTGCGGGCACTGAGAAATGTTGGAGCGACTGTGCCGAAAAATCCCCAGATCAATAACAGAGCGATCAGCATGGAGAAATCTCGGAGGCCGATTCCGCGCGTGGTTTCTGCTAACGGGGCGGGTGAATATTCACCTGCACCGGCATTCTCGGCGGGCGCGGCATTGATAAGCGGCGTCGGCGTCATACCGTCTCCTGATGTTCCGAAGCGCGGCCGGTAGTAACCGTCGATCGCCCCATTGCCGCGGCGAGAAGCTGTTCCTGCGTCGCCTCGCCCCGAGCGAATGTTCCGCCGATGCGGCCGTTGTGCAGCATTAATATGCGGTCGCTCATGCTCATCAGCTCCTCCAATTCGCTGGAGACCAGCACGATGCCGCAGCCGGCGGCGGTCAGTCGATTCATCAAACCATAAAGTTCGACCTTGGCGCCGATGTCGATGCCACGGGTGGGCTCGTCGAGCAGAATCACGCGCGGTTGAGTGAGCAGCGCTTTGCCCAGCACGACTTTTTGCTGGTTTCCGCCGGATAAGTCGCCGACCTTCGCTTCGAGGCCGGAGGCTTTGATCGCCAGAGAGCGGAACATTTCGCTATTTCGGCGGTGTTCCCGTGTCGAATCGATCAGGCCCATGGAATCGAGCTGGCGAAGCGATGAAAGGGACAGGTTGAAACCAACCGTCTTGTCTGTCACCAAGCCGAATCGCTTGCGGTCTTCGCTGACCAGTACCAGGCCGGCACGAAGCGATTGGCGTGGATTTGCCTTGGCGTCCAAAATTTGTTCCGCGACGGATACCGTTCCCCGCACGCGCCGGCCCCAGGCGCCGAATAAGTGCATCAGCAATTCAGTCCGGCCTGCACCCATCAATCCGCCAATCCCCAATACTTCTCCCTCATGCACGTCGAACTGAATATCGGCAAGTCGCACATGGCTATCTTCCGGGGGCGCTACTTCCAGATCCAAAACTCTGAGCAGCGGTGCGCCGTGCTTTGGGGTGTGTCTCGGAAATAACTCGCCGATTTCGCGTCCCACCATGTGGCGGATGACCATCGGCACAGTCGCCTCGGCAGCGTCGAACGTGGCGACATTCCGGCCATCGCGCAGCACGGTCAGCCGATCGGCGATGGAAAAAATTTCCTCCAGGCGGTGCGAGATATACAGGCAAGAGACGCCGCGGGATCGCAGGTTGCGGAGGATTTGCAGCAATGCCCGCACCTCATGTTCGCTGAGGGCGGCGGTGGGTTCGTCGAGAATGAGGATGCGTGAATTGGCCGCCAGGGCTTTGGCGACTTCGACAAGCTGCCGCTTGCCGATGCCGAGTTCACGAACCGGCGCGCGGGGATCAAGATCGATGGCGAACTGCTGCAACACCCGGCGTGCCCCGTCGAAAACGGCGGGCCAATCAATCAATCCGCCGCGCACCGGCTCTTTTCCGAGAAATAAATTCTCGGCGACGGTCATTTCGTCGACCAGCGCCAGCTCCTGGTAGATCACCGCAATGCCGGCTGCCTTGGTGTCAGCGACGGATCGTATGGCAGCGGGCTTGCCATCAATGATGACCTCGCCGTCGTAGGTTCCGTGCGGATGAATGCCGCCGAGGATTTTGATGAGGGTGGATTTGCCGGCGCCGTTTTCCCCGCACAGGGCGTGGATTTCGCCGGGTCGCAGATCGAAATCGACATCGCACAGGGCCGCGACGCCGCCAAAGCGCTTTCCGATCCGCCGGCACTCGAGCACTGGGCTAATCATGGGCGAGGGGGACGCCGATCCGCCGACACACCGCGGTAGACATCGTCGTAACCGTGGAAACCGTCATGCACGACCGTTTGCAGCATGTTATCACGGGTCAGCGCCACCACGTTGACGAGGATCGTGGGCACATCGATTTTGCCGTTGTTCACGACATCACGGGTAATCACCGGACGTCCGCTCGCCATCCGCACAGCGGCATCCGCGGCGTCGGTGGCCAGTTCGCTCAGCGGTTTGTAGACACTCATGGTCTGCGTGCCGTCGACGATTCGCTGGCAGGCGGCCAGTTCTGCATCCTGACCCGTGACCATTACTTTGCCGGCCAGTCCTTCTTCGGTCAGGGCCTGAATCGCGCCGCCTGCTGTTCCGTCATTGCTGGCCAATACCGCATCGAATCCATGGCCCAAGCGGGTGATCGCGGCATTGACGATCTTCTTGGCGTTCTCCGGCTTCCAATCCTCCGCCCAATCTTCATGGACCACCTGGATGTCGCCGCTGCGAATGTACGGCTCTAGAATATGGTCCTGGCCTTCCTTGAATTGCCGGCTGTTGTTATCCGTCTTGGCACCGTAGATGCGGACGATCTTTCCTTTGCCGGGGGTAGGAAGATGATCCACCAAAAACCGCGCCTGCAATTCTCCGACACGCACATTATCAAACAGCACGGCCATGTCGGGCTCACAATCACGAACCATCCGATCGTAAGAAATCACCGGCACGCCGACCTTGTGAGCCATATCCACCGCTTTGGCCATCGCCACCGCATCGTGAGGGATCAGGATCAGCACGCGGACGCCGCTGGTCAGCAGCGACTCGACGTCCCGAATCTGCTGCGCATCATCGCTATTGGCGGCTTGCACCTGAACACGGATCCCCTGTTCCTTGCAGCGCGCGACGATGACATCACGATCAACTTGCCAGCGCGCTTCCTTGAGGGAATCCATCGAGAGGCCGATGGAAAGTTCTTTGACCATGATGTAATTCGCGCCCGTGGAGTTTCCCCCACGAGCGAGGACCAGCCCGATACAAATGCTGATCGCCAGCGACAAAATCATGAGTAGGTTGCGGATTCCCATCGCCAGAATGCTCCGAATGGACCGGCATCGTATGTGATAAAATCACAAAGTCAATGCAACCAGGCGGCGTGCAATGGGTAGAGCAAGGTGCGAATGTGAATTTATCTCATTGATTGTTATAGTTTATCTCTTACGATCGATCGTGATGCTGGCGGTTACGATGGCCGAATGGCGAACTGCATTGGACGGAGGATTTTGATGTTTTACTCTCTTGGACGGAACACCCTGCTGCTCGCGCTGCTTCTTCAGAGCGCAACGATCTTCGCCGCCACGCCGAGCCCGGATCAGGGAAAGAATACCCTCTGGATCATCCCCCATTCGCATTGGGAGGGTGCGGTCTTCAAAACTCGGGAAGAGTATCTGCAAATGGGGCTGCCCAACATCCTCACTGCGGTGGAGCTGCTGAAAAAATATCCGGATTACCGCTTCGTCCTCGATCAGGTGGCGTACGTCAAACCGTTTCTCGACCGCTATCCCGAGCAGGAGCCCGCGTTTCGCAAATTTGTCGCCGAGGGACGGCTGCAACTGGTCGGTGGAATGGATGTCATGCCGGACGTGAATATGCCCGGCGGTGAAACGTGCGTGCGGCAGATACTTTACGGCAAGGGTTATTACCGCCAGAAGCTGGGTGTGGATGTTACGGTCGGATGGCTGGTCGATACGTTCGGCCATCATGCGCAGATGCCGCAGCTACTGAAACTGGCGGGATACAAATCGTTCTGGTTCTCCCGCGGCGTGCCACGGCCCGATTTCCCTTCGGAATTTATCTGGGAAGGAATCGACGGCTCTCGCATCCCAGCGTTCTGGCTGCCCTTCAGCTATGGTATTTTTTACAACTCGCCGCGCGATCTGCCGAACTTCAGGAACTTTGTCAAACAGCGGTTCGATATGCTCACCCCCAACTCGCACGGGCCTGACCGAGTTGCTTGCGAGGGCGCGGATGTCACCGAACCGGAAGACTCGCTCGTGCCGATGGTTCGGCAATACAACCAGCAGCCCGATGCGCCGATCGCGCTGCACATCGGCGTGCCGACAGATTTCGAGGCCGCTGTCGCCTCGCGGCCGGACAAGCTGGTGTTTAAGGGAGAAATGAATCCGATTTTTCAGGGAACCTACAGCAGCCGGATCGAATTGAAGCATTGGATGCGGCTCATGGAGCAGCGTTTGACGCTGGCGGAAAAACTCGGCTGCATTTCCGGTTGGCTCGGGAACGCCGGCGATGACCAGACGCCGTGGGCCGCTTGGGAACCGGTCATGTTCAGCGAGACGCATGACTGCGCATCAGGGGTGATGACCAATCACGTTTACGAGGACACGCTCGGCAGCTACGCCTTTTCCAAGCGACTGTCCGACGAGATGGTTCAAAACCGCTGGGATCACATTGCGTCCCGAATTGACACGCGCGGCGAGGGAATTCCTATCATCGTTTTCAATTCGCTGGGGTGGCAGCGCGATGATGTTGCCGAAATGACGGCGGGTTTTACCGAAGCTGGCGTGGCGGGCATTCATCTGACCGACAATTCCGGGAAGGAGGTGCCGCTGCAAATTCTGGAAGCGGCCCGCTATCCGGATGGCGGGCTTAAGCAGGTTTCCATTGCATTTATCGCCCGTGATGTGCCGGCGATCGGATACACGACCTACCGATTAATGCCCCAGGCAGCGGCTGGACCCGCTCCTTCGCCGTCCGCGTCCGATGGGATGGAAAATGATTTTTACCGAGCAACGTTCGACATTCATACCGGCGCGATGAAAAGTCTGGTGATGAAGTCGGACAACTGGAATGTATTTAAGGGTGACACCAATGTCGTCACCCGCCAGGACGACCACGGAGATTTCTGGGAACTATACCACGGCCTCAACGGCGGTAGCAGCATTGACATGGCGACCAAGGAACCTGTCCCGCAGCCGGGTACGGCAATCTTCAGCAGCGCCTTCCAAGGCGCCGATCCGGGCGCCTTCACCGCCGGACCCGTCTTTTCTGAATTCAAAGTCTGGCATCCCTTCGACAATGGCACCTTCTCCACCCGTGTGCGACTTTACAACGGACTGCGCCGCATCGACATCCGCACACAACTAATTAACAACGCCAAGCTGGTTCGTTATCGTGCCTTGTTCCCGACCACGATCAAAAACGGCCGCAGCTTTCACGCCATTCCGTTTGGAGCGATCGAGCGCCCGGAGGCCATCGAGTTCCCTGCGCAGAACTGGGTTGATTATGGCGATGGACAACATGGGCTGGCGATTCTCAATTACGGTCAGCCGGGCAATGTCGTGTCCGATGGCACGATGATGCTGTCGCTGCTTCGCTCCAACACCATCGGTGGATATGGATTCGGTGGAGGGTACGAGCGCGGCATGGCATCCGACTCGGGGCTTCAACTCGGCAAAGAAATCACTCTGGAATATTCCATGCTCCCCCATGCCGGCGATTGGCGCGACGCCGGTGTTTTCCGCGCGGGGATGGAACTGAACAATCCGCTGGTCGTACAGAAGGTATCCGTACACGCAGGAACGGTCCCCGGGCGTTGGGGCGCGGTGGAGATTTCGGATCCGAACGTCGTGGTCTCGACGATGATGCCGGGGCGCGATGGAGCAACTATCCTTCGTGTTTTTGAAGCGACCGGTCGGCCGGCATCGGCTGTTAAAATTAAGTTAGCGGCGCCAATGACTTCGGCGGCGGAGGTAAATCTGATGGAAGACCCGATCCGCGACCTGCCGGTGGCCGACAACAGTGTCCAGTTCGACCTGCACGGTTATGAGATCAAAACGTTCAAGCTCCTGGTCAAGGCGTTGCCATGAATCAAATGGTCCAAATCGGCGCACTCATCCTTGGCTGGCATCACAATACGCTGAATTCGGTGTAATAGAATAAGCTGATGCGATTGTGGATACTCATTTTGACCGCTGCTTTTGCAGGTAGCGTTGCTGCCGCGCCGTCCGGCGATGGCGGCACCGTTCAATTCAATCGTGACGTTCGTCCGATTCTCGCCGAGAACTGTTTTGCATGTCACGGGCCTGACTCCGGCGCTCGAAAGGGAAAGCTGCGGCTCGACCGCGCGGATAATGCGATTCTCGCCCATGACTCTGGGACACCGGTCGTGCCGGGGCATCCGGAACAGAGCGAGGTGATCGCCCGCATCACCAGCGACGATCCGGACGATTTGATGCCGCCGCCCAAGACGGGAAAAAAACTTACGGCCGCACAGAAACAAACGCTAAATCGTTGGATCGCGCAGGGGGCTGTATGGCAAAAGCATTGGTCGTTACTCCCGCCGGTCCGGCCCGAAATGCCGGCGGTGCAAGACGCCGCCTGGTGCCGAAATGATATCGACCGATTGGTGCTGGCCAAACTGGAGGCATCGGGCGTGCATCCATCCCCCGCGGCAGATCCGGCGACGCTGATTCGCCGCCTGTCGCTCGATCTGACGGGCACGCCGCCCACGCCGGCTGAAGTGGATGCGTTTGTCGCTGATCCGTCGGAGCTGGCCTACGAAAAACTCGTCGATCGTCTGCTAAACAGTCCGCATTTCGGCGAACGTCTTGCCCTGCAGTGGCTCGATGCCGCGCGCTACGCCGACACCAATGGATACAACAACGACGGCGACCGCACGATGTGGCGATGGCGCGACTGGGTGATCGACGCATTCAATTCAAACCTGCCCTACGATCAGTTTATCACGGATCAACTGGCCGGCGATTTGCTGCCCAATGCCACACTCGACCAGAAAATCGCCACGGGTTTCAACCGTAATCATCACATTACGACGGAAGGCGGCGCGGTTGAAGAAGAATATCGAGTCGAGTACGTGAACGATCGGGTTCAGACAACCTCCACGACATTCCTGGGCCTGACGATGCGGTGTGCCCGCTGTCACGACCACAAGTATGATCCGATTACCCAGAAGGATTACTACAGTTTCTTCGCCTTTTTCAACAATGTCCCGGAACAGGGTGTGCCGGCCTATAAGCCAAACGAGGGTGTCATAGCCCCTTCGATTCCCGCTCCTACGAAGTCGCAGCAGGCGGAGCTTGCACGCCTGGCCGGACATCAACCGGAGATCGATAAACTTAAAGCGACTTTCCCGCAAACGATGATCATGCAGGAGATGCCGACACCGCGGCAGACGCATGTGTTGCGTCGCGGCGAATATGACAAGCCCGGCGACGTGGTGACCGCAGCGGTGCCGGCATGCTTTACCCCATTGCCGGCCGGCGTGCCTGCGAATCGGCTGGCGCTGGCGCACTGGATGACGGACCCGGCCAATCCATTGGTGGCGCGCGTAGCGGTCAATCGACTGTGGCAATTGGCGTTTGGAACGGGACTGGTCGAAACCGCCGAGGATTTTGGCACGCAGGGGGAACCGCCGAGCCATCCGGAATTGCTCGACTGGCTCGCCACGACATTCATTCGCGGCGGATGGGACACCAAGGCAATGTTGCGGCTAATGGTGATGAGCAACACGTATCGCCAGTCATCCAATGTCAGCGAAGAAATGCTCGGCCGTGATCCGCGCAATCGGCTTCTGGCTCGCGCCGCCCGGTTCCGGCTGCCGGCTGAAATGGTGCGCGACAATGCCCTGGCCGTCAGCGGCTTGCTCAATGACACCATCGGCGGACCAAGCGTTTTCCCGTATCAGCCGCCGGGATTGTGGGAGGAAATTTCCGTCAGCCACGGGGCTCACTATCCGCAGGGCCACGGCGAAGCGCTGTATCGCCGGAGCCTGTACAGTTTCTGGAAGCGGACCAGCCCGCCGCCGGCGCTGAGCACATTCGATGCGGCCGACCATGAGACCGGTTGTGTCCGGCGCTCGCGCACCAACACGCCATTGCAGGCGCTGGTGTTGATGAACGATCCCACATATGTCGAAGCGGCGCGCAAATTAGCGGAGCGGATGATGACCACCGGTGGCCCAGCGCCAGGTACACGGCTGGAGTATGGGTATAAGCTTGCCCTGGCTCGTGCGCCGCATGATGAGGAGCGGTCGATCCTGCTTGATTTGTTCGACGGCTCGCTACGGAGATTTCAGTCTGAGCCGCAGGAAGCAAAGAAACTTTTGGCGGTGGGAGAATCTCCGCGTCGAACCGAGCTTGATGAACGGGAACTGGCGGCATGGACGATCGTAACCAGCGCCATCTTCCAATTGGATGAGACAATCACCAGGGAATAGCCATGAACGAATTCGTCGCCGGATATGCACAGCATCTGACCCGCAGACATCTTCTTGGTCGTGGCGCAACTGCTGCGGGGATCGCCGCTATGGCATCGCTATTCGGTCGATCGGCCCAGGCGTCGCCGGTCCCGCAAGCCGCTGCAGCGCTGCCCAGATCGTTCCCCGAATTTGCGCCCAAGGCCAAGCACATCATCTACCTCTTTCAATCGGGCGGGCCATCGCAGTTGGAAACTTTCGACTACAAGCCGAAGCTGCCCAAGCTGCATGGCACGGAGCTGCCCGATTCCATCCGCATGGGCCAGCGCCTGACCGGCATGACCTCGGGGCAAACGAGCTTTCCGGTGATCGCGCCAAAGTTCAAATTCAAGCAATACGGACAGAGCGGCGCCTGGATCAGTGAATTGCTGCCGCATACGGCCGGCGTCGTTGACGATCTGTGCATCGTCAAGTCGGTATTCACCGAGGCGATCAACCACGACCCGGCAATCACGTTTATCCAGACCGGCTCGCAGCAACCGGGTCGCCCGTCGTTCGGTGCGTGGGTGGCTTACGGGTTGGGCACGCAGGCGCGCGATTTGCCGGCGTTTGTCGTGCTTCTTTCGCAGGGGAGCGGGAAAGATTCCAACCAGGGTTTGCTCGAACGGCTTTGGGGCAGCGGGTTTCTTCCGTCGAGTTATCAGGGCGTCAAGCTGCGGAGCGGATCGGACCCGGTGCTTTATCTGTCTGATCCGCCCGGCATTGATCGGCAGACTCGCCGGCGCATGCTCGATGCGATGGACCAAATCAATCAGCAACATTTTCGCCAGAGCGGCGATCCGGAAATCACCGCGCGCATCGGCCAGGGAGAAATGGCATTCAAAATGCAGTCGTCGATTCCGCAATTGACAGATCTGACGGGCGAACCGCCGGGCACATTTGAGCTTTACGGTCCGGATTCGCGCAAGCCGGGGACTTTCGCCGCCAATTGCCTGCTGGCCCGCCGCATGGTGGAGCGCGGCGTTCGATTCGTGCAGCTTTACCACCGTGGCTGGGACCATCATGCCGCCCTGCCGGAGAATCTTCCCAAGCAGTGCAGCGACATCGATCAACCTTGTGCTGGCCTGATCAAAGATCTCAAACGGCGCGGCCTGCTTGACGACACGCTGGTGGTCTGGGCCGGGGAATTCGGCCGCACGGTTTATGGCCAGGGCAAGTTGCAAGATAACTATGGCCGCGACCATCACGGCCGCTGCTTTACCGTCTGGATGGCTGGCGGCGGAATCAAACCGGGCATCGTTCACGGCGAGACCGACGATTTCGGCTACAACATCACCAGCAAGCCGGTCCACATTCATGACCTGAACGCAACACTCCTGCATTGCCTCGGCATCGAACACACGCATCTCGTCTATCGCAATCAGGGCCGCGATTTCCGATTGACGGATGTGTATGGGAACGTAATCAGCGATCTGCTCGCGTGACAATTTCTTAGCGATCGCGGATCGCCGTTTGTCATAACAGTCAAGATTCCTCTTCTTCGACGGCGCGGGTGCGGAAGTCCCGATAGCGGAGCCAGAGCCGCACTGTTCGGCCGCTGAGGCTCGGGATTTCCACGAAGTGCAGATGCTTAATATCGGTTAGATGCAAAAGGCCGAGCGTCTTGCGATCGTCGGGATCGACGAGCTGGCGGGATGCAGCGTCGTAAACCGGCTCCATGCAGGTGATGTTCCAGTTGTAGCGGTTCGGCAGCACAGTCGCGGGAATGGCGCCTTCGAGGATGCCGAGGTTCAGGGCTTGCTGTTCGACGAGTTTGTGCGGTTTGTTTTGCAGACCACGCCGGAGGTACTGAACCCACTGATCCCAGATCGGCGAATCGCCGCGCAGGGCGAAGAAGCCGGTATTGTAAATTGCCTGCTGAGCACAGTGTTCGGTTTCCGGACCAAAACATTGGCGATAGCATTTCGCCAAATGGCGGCGGACCCCTGCTTCGCTGACGGCGGTTTCCTTGATTCCGCCGAAGAGGTTCGGCACTGGATAGACAATACTTCTCCCAAATCGCTCGGTGACGATGGCAACGGAACCCCCCCGGGCGGCCTCAATCGCGGCATGGATGCCTTCGGGCTGCTGAATCCAGGCGTCGGCGTCTATCCAGACGTAAGTTTCATAGCCGGGGAAATATTTCGGCAGGTACGGCCGATTGGTCATGGCGCGGAACCAGCGGGGCGGCTCGGCCTTGGACGGAAAATCCAGAGTCCACGGCGGAGCGACGACGGTCACGTTGCGCGATGCAAGATTATGGATTTGCTGAGTGGTGAGGCCGACGTCGTAAACACAGAGGTCGAAATTGGCGGGCAGTTTGGCGTCTTCAAGCGAGGCGATCAGGCCATCGAGCAGGTAAAAATAAGGATCGTTGCCCGCGGAGACGATGGCGACTTTACGGGGCATGCGCGCATGATAATGGGAGACTAGGGCGGAGTCGATTTCATGGAGCTTTGCGCCTGCGGCCGAGGAGCATCAGGCCGGCGGGAAGAAGCAGCGAAAAAGCTACCGGCTCGGGCGTCGTGGAGGCAAAGCCGATATAGGTGTATTCCAGCGCGCCGACGGTGGTCGTGCCAACGGTGAGATCATTGGAATCAAAATAAGCGCGGTTGGCCTCGACCTCAATCGAGCCGTTGCCGGTAAATCCAAATTGATCCAAATCAGCCTCCAAAGCCGCCACATGATCACCCTGCCAGCGGAGCGCCCAATAGGGCCCGGACGATCCGACAGCCGTATCAAAATCGAGCAGGATCTGGTCGGGAGTGCCGGTTAGCGTCAAGGCGGAAGCCGAAGGGTTGTCTATCGACAGCCCATCGGAATGTGTTGAGATATAACCTGTCGAAGCCACCGAAAGACTGCTGGCTAAGTCCACCGTGACGCCGGAGGCCAATTTCACGTCGCCGCCGGTGCAGGACAGTGAAGAAAGGTGTTGCGACGCGTTGATGTTGGCAAGGCCGCTGGACATGGAAAGAGCGACCGTGGAAGCGGCCGAGGATCCGGTATCGGAATCAAGATTCAGAGTACCGGCGCTGACGGCGATGGCGGAATTGGCGGAATTGGTCTGGATTCCGGAGATCGTCAGCGTGCCGCCACCTGTTTCACTTAGCGTGTAGCCATTATTCGTCAGGCCGCCAGAAAGGGTAAGATTGCCCGTAAGATTCGCGGCAACGTCGCTACCGAGGACAAGACCCGCGATGATGGAGTGCGAACCCGATGTGACGGCGATAGAAGCGCCGCTGCCGGTCATGGTAAGCGATCCCCCCGTGCCGGGCGCGATGGTGTAGGAATAGGGGCTGCCAAAAGAAAGATTGGTGATCGATTGATTGCCGTCCAGGGTGATGGTTGTGTTGGCTGTGATGGCCGTCAAAAAATTGGCGGCCGTTTGTTTGGGGAGATTAGGATTCGTGCTGGCCAGCAAGGGAAAGGGAGCACTCGTCGTCGAGGGTAATCCGCCGGTCCAGTTCAGGTAATCGGCCCAACTGGTGGTTCCATCATTGCCGGTCCACGCGGGAACCTCGGTTTGAACGACCAGCGTGGATGCATAGGCTTTTTCATAAGCCTCTTGATTGGCAAGATCAACGGTGGGATTGCCGGTAGCTTGGGCGTCTTTGTCCCAAGCGTAACCGATGAAGCCGCCGAAAGGAATATTGTGTATGGCAATATCG
>Ga0302222_10000506_pt1 | contig 22250 bp, 25 predicted proteins | sample II_Palsa_E2_2_FD_194570 | JGI IMG/M metagenome (GOLD analysis project Ga0302222, IMG submission 194570) | Peat permafrost microbial communities from Stordalen Mire near Abisko, Sweden - II_Palsa_E2_2 | ecosystem: Environmental > Terrestrial > Soil > Palsa > Peat permafrost | place: Sweden... | reverse complement strand
CCAAGTCTGCTCCAAGATGGGCTGCGCGCTCAAGGAATTTGACGGCGAAGACGACCACGTGCACCTCCTGGTCGAGTTTCCGCCCAAGCTGGCCGTTTCGCGGCTGGTGAATTCCCTGAAACTCGTGTCGGCAAGGCTTCTCAGGAAGCGCGATTTCCCCGAAGTGCGCCGCAAACTCTGGGGCGCCCACTTCTGGACCCCCTCCTACTACGCCGGATCCTGCGGCGGCGCCAATCTCCACACAGTCAAACGCTATATCCAAAACCAGCGCGTCCCCTCAATATGGGCGAGGCCTGACTCGGCCTAAGCGTTGCTTTGGCCCAGTTTGCGGCCTGAAATGAGATCAAGCTTCGTGCCCGCAGCCTCCAAGACGTAGTCCTTTCCCGCCCGGGAGATGGGCGGCTCGCCGGGCAACGCCTTCCTCTCGAGTATGCGCTCGACTTCGGGCTGGGGCTGCCCGAAGTGGACGGAGTCCACCCGGTTGATCCGCTGGTCCGGATAATCCGCGGCGACGGCGGAGCTTAGAGCCGCAAGGAGGATAATGACGTCTTTTTTCACGCCTTCGGCGAACGACGCCCAATCCGCGCGGGATGGCACAGCCCCTTTTGCACCGGAGGGGCTGAAGCGGACTCGGGCACGGACCGGCCTGCTCGCGGTTTCATGCGGTTGCCGATCCGATCAGCTCGCAGAATGCCTTCATGTCGATGTTGCCGCCGGATACGATCGCGACAATCGGCCCGTGGCCCGCTTTGCCCGTCAATGCTGCCGCGAGAGGAAGCGCGCCCGCGCCTTCCGAGATGACTCGAGCCTTTTCAGCCATCAGCCGCATCGCCCGCTTGGTCTCCTCCAGGCTGACCACGATCATGCCGTCGACGACCGGTTTCATGCGTTGCCACATGCGCGGGAAGACGCTGTGGCCGCCGGCACCGTCGACGAACGAGGCCTTCCAGTCCTTGAACGCCTGCGGGGATCCCATGGCGAACGAAAGCGCCGCCGGGGCGGCGGTCTCCGGTTCAGCCCCCCATATCCGGACCTCGGGCTTGAGCGCCTTGACTGCGCTGCCGACGCCCGTGATGAGCCCCCCGCCGCCTATGCTGGCGATGACCGCGGACGTGTCGGGGGCGTCCTCCAGGATCTCCAGGCCCATGGTCGCATGGCCGGCGATGAAATGATGGTCGTCGAACGGATGCACGAAGGTCCCTTCCGCCCCTGGAAACGAACGCTCCTCGAGGGCCTTCCAGGCGACGGCATAGGGCACCGGAATGAGCTTCGCGCCGAGCGCCTTCATCCGCTCGATCTTCGAGGCCGGGGCTGTCTCGATCACAACGACCATGCACGGCACGCCCGCCTTCCTCGCCGCATAGGCGACGCCCTGGCCGGCGTTCCCGGCGCTGATCGTCCACACGCCGCGCCTGCGGTCGGCATCGTCCAGCAAGGCCACGGCATTGGCCGCGCCCCGCAGCTTGTAGGCGTTGATGGGCTGCAGGTTTTCGAGCTTGAGCCGGATATCCGGGTAGCCGTCTCCAAGCTCCAGTCTAACCAGCGGCGTTCGCACGATGGTATCCGCGATGCGCCTCCGCGCCTCCCGGATCTCGGCCAGCTCGATCGGGCGGACGGGCTCAAGGGTCATCGGCTTTTGGGGCGCGGCCCCGGGCTGAATTTGCAATGCCGGAAGGGCACGTGATGAATAGAGGAATGTGAACCACAATCGGCAACCAAACTCTCGCCGCTCTTGGCGGGCTGGTGGCTATCGCCGCAGCGGTGAGATCCTGCAGATGCGATTATCGTGTAAAGGGTGCTTGACATATGACAAGGTACCTTTACAGCTCCGCTGTGAACAAAACAACTCCGCCAAATACACTAGAATCCCTTCAACCTTGCTCGGGTTACTACTCGCTCAGGAACGATATGAGGTTGAATCGCTGGCTCGCGGTCGCGACGGCGGTTTATCTCGTCGAGCTGTTCCTGACGCGCCGACATCCTGAATGGAGTGTCACCGTGCGCTCGATGTTCGCGCTCGCCCCGTTGGTTCCGGGCTTGCTGTACATTCGAGCCTGCATGCGGTTCGTCGTCGGCTTGGACGAGTTGCAGCGCCGGATTCAGATCGAGGCATGGCTGTTCTCGGCAATTGGGACTGTCTTCATCGGGATTACGATAAGCACCCTGGGCGCCTCGGGCGTCCATCTGGGCGGCCTCGAGCATGGATTGGGGACTGGGTCGGCGTTCATGGTGGCCTTTGTACTCTGGCTGGTTGGAAGTGCCATCGCCAGCTGCCGCTTCAAATGAAGAATCTCCTACGGGACCTACGCGCGGCGAGAAAGTGGTCTCAGGGCGACCTGGCGGAGGAACTTGGCGTGTCGCGCCAGACAGTAAACGCAGTTGAGACCGAAAAATATGACCCGAGCCTTCCGTTGGCCTTCAAGATTGCGCGGCTTTTCAAACGACCTATCGAGGAGATCTTTGAAGCCGAAGCCTAGCCAGCTCTAAGAGCGGTGGGCTAGGTTGCCGCGCCAACCGGGCGACCTGGCTTCGGGCCCTGGGGGAAAGTGGCGGAGAGGGAGGGATTCGAACCCTTCTTCCGCCGCGAAGCTAAGTCGCGAGCTCGCGGACTTCGTTGAATTTTAGTTTCTTATGACTGGAAGCAAAAAGCAGGCAGATGTAGCGAAGGGAAGGCAAAAGCAGGGTCCCTGGCAACCTGGCGCCAACCTATGACAGGGATGCAATCCATCTCCATGCCGGTTGGTGAAGGGCCATCCACTGCGGTAGGTCAACGACCCATAGCCAAGGACCGGCCCAGCGCGTAGTGTTGTTGGAAAGATGATGGCGAATACTTTGCCGTCAAAAAAAAGGATATATTATGCACCTTCTATTCGCGCCTTTTGTTGCCAGCGGCATTTATATTGGCGGCGGCTTGGGCCTCGTTCTGGTCATTGTCGTCATTGTCTTGGTTCTTCGTCGCTGACGGGCAGCGTCAGGAATGCGGGAATGTCTTTTCGCGCGCAGTGACGATTTCCAGACCGATGGAATCGAGGCAGCGGGCGAAATCGAATGTCTTGTCGGGCCGGCGCCCGGAGACACCATTGCCGGTTTTGCTGGGCCCGTAATGCATTCGAGCCTAGTTCGAGATCCGCCACCACGGTCGCCCCGACGGGCGAGTCCGCGCCTATCACGAAGCGCCGGCATGCACAAACCGCTCCGGCCTCGTCAGAGCCATTGCCAGCGGCGCAGCAGCCCAATGGTGGGCATCCTTCCAGGAGGAGGCGAAGACCCCATAGGAGCGTCGTCAGCCGGGTGCTAGAGTTCGTCCGTGAAACTATTTCCCCTTACGGTGATGCTGATCCTCGTGTTCGTCGGTGGCGTTTACTATTTTGGGGGTGTTTCCGCTGGAGGCGATGTGGTTGGCCTGATTCTTTTGACATGCTTAATCGTCTTTTTGACCGGCGTGTTTCACGCGAAAACCTAACGAGATATTGGATTGTAGAGCCTGATGGCAAATGCTGGGAAGCCGGTTCAATGGTTGGCTTCGGCCTCATATCGAAGCCTCCGCTGTCAAGTCCATGCCGCCATTAAACTGGCGGCATGGGAGGGTGGTTGGGGGCTCTTGATCAAAGATTGGGGACACGGGGCGTTGGAAGCGCCACCGTGTCCCCTTCGTGACTACTAATCTAGCGCTCCCTGGATACCGCATTTTCCAGGTGCAGGGCAATATCATGCTGATGCGGGTTTACGCTCGGGCGTTGGAAGCGCCTGTGCTGAGCCCTTGCTGTGGAGGCGATCGCCTCCACAGCAAGGGCTTGTATCGGAGGCGGGTTACGCACCTGCCATGGATGGGAGTGCCGACAGAGCTGGTGATCACCTGCCGGAGGTATGTCTGTCTGGGCTGCGGCAAGAGCTTCGTGCAGCCGCTGCCAGCGATCATGCCCGGGCGGCGGACGACCGAGCCATGGCGAGCGGCGATCTACGAGCGCCATGACGACGGGATTTGCGCCTCGGTCCTGGCCAGACGGGAGCGGTCCTCGCCGGCGACGGTGGGCCGGATCTACGCCCAGTTCACCGAGCGCAAGGCCAAGGAGCGGCTAAGCTTGGACTGCCCGCGCGTCCTGGGGATCGACGAGCACACGCTCCATAAGGGCCAGCGCTTCGCCACGACCTTCTGCGACCTAAAAAACCACCGGGTCTTCGACATCAGCGCCGGCCGTAGCGAGAGCGAGCTGGCCGGCTACCTGGGCGGCCTGCGCGGCAGGGAGGGCGTCCGGGTTGTCTGCATCGATTTGTCCAACTCCTACCGCTCGCTTGTGCGGCGCTGGTTCCCCCGCGCAGCCATCGTCGCCGACCGCTTCCACGCCATCCGCGTCGTCGGCTATCACCTGATGCGCCTGGCCCGTCAGGTGGTCCCGCAGCTCGGCTGGAACCGCGGCTGGCTCGCCCTGTTGCGCCGCCGCCGCGACCGGCTCGATCCCGAGCAGCAGCGGCGTCTCAAGGCCCTCCTGGGCGCCCATCCCGGCCTCCAGGGCATCTACGAGATGAAGGAGCGCCTCTGCGCCCTCCTGCGCCACAAGCAGCAGGGCAAGGCCAGCTGCCGCCGCCTCGCCCACCAGCTCTTCGGATTAATTGAGGAATTGCGCCAGAGCGGCGTCGACGCCGCTCTGACCCTCGCCAAGACCCTCACCGATTGGCAGGACGAGATCGGCCGCATGTGGCGCTTCTCTCGCAACAACGGCATCACCGAGGGCTTCCACCGCAAGATGAAGCTCATCCAACGCAGAGCCTATGGCTTCCGTTCGTTTGAAAATTACCGCCTCCGCGTCATCGCCCAATGCGGATAACCCACCCTCGCTTCCAAACGTGTTCCCCAATCTTTGCACTAGACCCGAAAAGACGCCATTTTTGCCTAGCAAAAATGGCGGAGAGGGAGGGATTCGAACCTCTCCACCCGTTCGAAGCTAAGTCGCCTAATCAGCGCCGGCTTAGTTGATGATTAATCTTTTCTGACGTGAAGATAAGAACAGGTAGTCACAGCTAGGTGAAGCCAATAACAGGTTTCTTGACAACCTTTGGGCAACCTTCGCCGGCTCGACAGAAACACAGCTTATGGGACTAATCGTCGAAGACCTTGAGATATTCCTTTGCAGCCTCCTTTGCCGCACAGGCGTCATCATAGAGGTCTCGACCATTCATCACGGTGAAACCATCTGGAACTGTCGCCATTGATCGCAGGTCGTGGTCGGTAATTCGAACCAGCTGTCTGCAAACGTCGATAACCACAGGGCGCACTCCTTCCTCATCGAGCCATTGACACTGGTGGAGGCAAGGCGCCGAAGCGAACATGCGTTCGTTGTCGATCATCACGTATTCGTGGCCGCTAGTGATAAAATTTCCATGTGGTTCAAGTTGCCCACAGAGATGCCCAAGGATATCGCCGCGGACCAAATCATCGAGGTTAGTAAGTCCGGCGTCGCGAGCTTCGATGATTTCTTGGAAATTCATTTCCTTTCCCAAGACCTGCCGAAATGCGCACTCTGAAGAACAGGGCAGGTTTGCGTGCTCGTCCATCAAACAGATGGCGAGTTGGAACGTTTCAGCGTCCCCAGATTTTCGACGCAAAATAGCGTTGTTTTTGTCGATGATGACGTAAATGGACGACTGGCATGAAATACCCAGCTTCTGAGCGAGAGATGCGAATAAATGCTCTCGATAACTGCAAAAACTGCCAGTCATCTTTAAGAGCCATTCCCGCGAATCCGGAGCCACGCCAATCCACCAGTCAGGATTCAATCCGCTCAATCCGTCGCCAGCCGGCATCCGCCATTTCCAATCCGATGCAACGACCAATTGTGGTAATTCTTCAATTTTTTGAAACGCCCTGCTCACCGGGTCCGAAATAAATCAATACACGAGAATCAGAACAACCGATTCCTTTGCCTTTGCTACCATGTCTTCGAAACTTTGCTTAGAATTTGAGGGATTTGGTTGGGGAGAATTTTTGTCTAAATATGGTTCGAACAATGCAAGGGCATACGCGCTCTTGACCGCATAGTTCACGTTTTGTGGTATGTCGCCCGTAACTTGAGCGGCTTTCAGTCCGAGTTTGGCTTCAACCACGCCAATTAGGTTGCCGCTGTCATCGAGCAGCGGCCCTCCGGAGTTTCCCGGCTGCACCGGCACACTTATTTGCCATTCGCGCGGATCGTCTGCGGAACCGTTGACGCTGCTAATCTCGCCGCGCGTAACTTTTGGGCTGAAGCCCTGAATTTGCACGTTCGGGAAGCCGATGGTGGCGACCGCTTGGCCCAGGCGAACTCCGCCAGATGGGGCGATTAGAAGCGGTACATACGGCCCACCCTCGATCTTTAGAACGGCAACGTCGTTTGCCTCGTCTATCTGCAAAATCATTGCATTACGAATGCCATTAGCTGTCACAGCAGCTAGCCTCATCGCGCCCGCCACAACATGGGCCGCCGTCAGAATGTGACCTTGACCTGAAACTATCGTGCCCGACCCACTCGACTTGGGTATGTCCTGAGCATTTACGGTGCCCCGAAATGAATGCCCGTCACTTTTCATGCGGGCTTTGTTGGCTTCAATTTGCTTGGCGATTTCTTTGGCCCTTTGCTGGGCAGCAATCGCCGCGTTTGAACTAAGACGGCTCTCCATGAAGCTCCTTCCATTGACAAATTCATCCCGCTTGCCCGTCGCCACTGCAATGTATGTCCAGGCGAGCCCTTCAATTTCATCTTTGGGAACCCCGTCGCCATCCCAATACAAGTCGCCGAGCAGGTACTGAGCATCTGGGTCACCCTGATCGGCCGCCTTCCGATACCATTTCGCCGCTTCGACTCCGTCCCTCGGCACGCCTTCTCCTCTCCGGTACGTGCGACCGAGCTCGAACTGCGCATCAACGTTTCCCTGATCGTCAGCCTTGTGGTACCAATTCAAGGCCTCGGCGATGTCCTTGGTCACGCCGATGCCGTCCCGGTACATGCTGCCTAGGTTGACCTGTGCACCGGCGTCACCCTTATCCGCAGCCTTTCGATACCACTTCAAGGCTTCCGCGACGTTTTTGGTCACGCCAATGCCGTTCCAGTAGTGGTTACCGAGATTGAACTGAGCATCGGCGTAATCCTGATCGGCTGCCTTGCGGTACCACTTTACGGCCTCTGCGGCGTCCTTGGGCACACCAATGCCGTCAAGGTACAAGTTGCCGAGGGTGAATTGGGCATAAACGTAACCTTGATCGGCCGCCTTGCGGTACCACTTCGCGGCCTCGGATGCGTCCTTGGAAACACCCGCGCCCTTTTCGTACATGTAGCCCAGTTCAAACTGTGCAAAGTCGCGACCTTGATTGGCGGCCATGAGATACCACTTCGTGGCTTCGGCATCGTCTTTCGCAACGCCATTGCCATCTTGGTAGATGCGACCGAGCTCTACCTGCGCTTCGACGTCGCCTTTTTCTGCCTTTGAACGCAGATCATCGACGCTTGGCTCTGCCAAGAGTGGGCAAGCCATGATGACGAACAGGGAGAGTAACTTAGCGGCTAGTCGCGCTCTCACTCTAGCACTCGTTTTGCTGTCATTCCGCGTTAGCCGGCAACCAAGATCTCCGGATGCTTGCGGGCTATGTCGAGCAGGCGCAGCGCGGCTCCGGTGGGCTTCCTCCGCCCGCGTTCCCAGCTTGCGGCGGTCACCGTTGGGATGTTCATCATCGCGGCGAAAACCGGCTGGCTGACGTTCAGTCCCTTGCGGATTGACCGCACCTGTGACGGCGTCAGCGATTTGACCGGCGGCGGCAGCGGCATCGTTGCCGTGCGCAGGGTAAGCTTTTGCTTGCCCGTCAGGTGCTGGGCGAACGCCTCGACGCTGCCGAGGAGATCGTCGGCGTTAAACTCAATGTCCTTGGTTTTCATGTCTGAATTCTCGTTTGATGGTTTCGACGGCGGTCCTCAACCGCTTCTCCTGGTCCGGGGTGAGGTTTTCCGACTTGGCTTTGGTATAAATGTAAAAGAAAACGACCGTATGGTGTTGAGAAAGATAAAGGTAGATGACTCGCGCACCTCCCGCTCGGCTCCGACCCCGCAAAGCCATCCGCACCTTGCGCAGGCCCTGCAAATGCGGGACAATGTCGCCCTTTTCCGGGTTTTTCAGCAGGTCATTTTGAAGTTGGTTAAGAAAATGGTCGTCGGTGACTTGCGTGACAAGAGTAGTGAACAGCGGTAACTCGATGAAAGTTAGCTTCATTCGGCCCTTACAGAGTAAGGGGGCATTATCGCGTTCGGTCAATCCCTATTTTAAGAGATGCTGCTGCTCTCTGGCTCAGCTCTAATTCAAAGAAATGGCAACTTTGCGGCAGTGACTTACGTAACGTAGCCACGTTACTTTTTACTGAGGCACCTACGTCGCGGACATCGAGCGCGGGGCGCGCAACGTGACGCTGCGGACGGTCGCGCATCTGGCCATGGCGCTGCAAATCACCGTTGGGACCCTGTTCGCGTATGTCACGGCGCGACAGGCGGCCGCACCGCGCATCGGCGCCGCGACTGCGCCAAACGAGGTGCAGGACATTCTGCTGGTGGACCACAATGCGGCGGATGCGGACCTGACGGCGCGCACGTTCAAACGGGCGAGAATCAGGATTATCCGCGACGCGGAGAGCGGTCTGGACTACCTGTTCGGCACAGGTCGGTATGCGAAGCGGGAGCACGTGCGACCGCAGTTGATTCTGCTCGGTCTCCACACGCCCAAGATGTCGGGGATGGAGTTCCTGCGACGCGTCAAGGGAGACCAGCGCACGCGCGATATCCCAATATTGATCCTGACAGGCTCTGAATGACCGCGTCATCAACGAGCGTGGCCCGCTGAGGGCGGCGAGTCGCATCGCCAAGCCGCTCGGAACCGGCAATTTCGTCACGGTTGTCCCGAAACTGAATTCGCATTTGAACCTGCCCTCGGGCCCATTCAGCGAGTTGCCGTGGTGCCCGGGGAAGGCGGAATAATCACTTCGATTTCCGTATCTGAGCGGCGAGCGGATTCCATCTCGGACAGGGCGGGGTACGAGGCGCGTTGTCGCCGTGCCGTTCTCGGAATGCGGCCTTACCTGTCGATTCCGACCACGTCCAACCCGACGAACAAGTCGGCGGCATTCGCCAGGTTGCCGATTGCGCGGCGCATCGGAAGGGGGCGCACCTTGACGAGTGTCGGAGTCGCGACGATCTGGTCGTCACGCGTAAGCTCCGGCTGCTGATAGACATCAATAACCTCCAAGTCGTATTTACCCTTCAGTTCGGCTTCGCACAGTTGGCAAACGCGGCGGAGGGATTGGCGCGATCGGGCGGTTGCCCCCGCCACGTAGAGTCGGAAGAGATATTTTTCCCCGGGTCTGGTGGCCACGGCATCGTCAAGGCCCCGCGTCGCGCGGCTGGATTCGGTCGCGTTCATGCGCGAAAATCCAAGCCGATAGGCGCGCGGTTACTGCCGAAGGAGGTTCTCGTAATTTCGTCGGGGCCGTGGAAACCCGCAGGATACCGGGCCAAACGAGAGGCTGGGGGAGGAGTTTGGGGCCGTTTGTTCAGAGGCAAGATGTCACTTGTAGGTGACACGGGCGAAAATAACAAAAAGTGCCAAATCAACCAAGGGGGGTGTTCACCTGACTCCGCCAAAACCTGAAAAATTGGGTCAAACTCAAACTGGATGAAAGCTCGAAGATAGCGGAGAGGGAGCGATTCCTCACAATCGCGTCCGATCATTCGAGGGCCCTCGAGGGAAGGTGGCCGTATCGAAAATCAGCCCTCGGCCGCCGGTGTCGACAGCGCCGCCCGTCCCGTATGTGGGACGAAGGAATTCCATTTTCGAACTCAACCTGTGCCAGGGCATGCTCGAGGCCGCGCGGCATTACATTGTCTGTCAGAAGCTAGCGCGATAAGCAGGAAATGGCACAGCCCATGCAGATCGTCGCAGGCGATTGGCGCCCTCGGCTTTCCATGTTTTCCGACTGCAAATACGCACTGCGGGCATTGTGCAAATCTCCGGGTTTCACGGCGCTCGCCATCGTGATGATCGCCGTCGGAGTCGGCGCCAATGCAGCGCTCTTCAGCGCGTTCAGCCAAATCGTCCTAAGACCGCTGGCGGTGCCCGAGCCAGGTTCGCTCGTTGTCGCTTGGACGTCGAATACCACCCTCAACTTCAGCGCGCCGGTCGTGTCATGGCCGCGCATCGAGGAGATTGGCGACCATGGCCGTTTTTTTTCGTCCTTAAGCGGCTACTGCCCGGAGAATTTCACGCTCATGGGCACCAGCGAGCCCGAACAGCTCAACGGGCTGCGGATATCCCCCGGTTTTCTCCCAACGCTCGGCGTCTCCACCGTCCGTGGCCGCGGCTTCAAGCCGACGGAGGATGTGCCCAACGGTCCCAGCGTGTGCATTCTGAGCTACGAATTTTGGCAAACGCATTTGGGAGGGCGTGAATCCGTCATCGGCGACGTCATCCGCCTGAACGGGCTGCCTTGTGAGGTCGTCGGCATCATGCCGCCCCTCCTGAGCAATCCCTTCACCCAAACGCAGGTGTTCGTACCCCGTATTTTCGAGTTTTCCGGACTTTCACCGCAGCAGATCAAGGCCGGCGCCACCGCCTTCCAGGTCATCGCCCGCCTGCGGCCCGGAATCAGCGTTGAGCAGGCCAATGCTGAAATGGTGGCTTTGGGGAAAGACTATGCCCAGCGATTTGGATCGCTCCTGGATTCGCATAGCGTCGTGGATGTCCGCTCGTTTGCCGATACCGTCGCCGGCAATCTGCGCCCAACATTCCTCATGCTGCTGGGGGCGGTCGTTCTCGTGCAGCTGATCGCCAGCGCCAATGTTGCGGGCCTCTTCCTCGCGCGCCTTTCCGCAAGGCACAGGGAGATTGCGGTGCGCCAGTCCCTCGGCGCCAGCCGTGGCGCGATTATCAGACAGTTTCTGGTCGAAAGCCTGATATTCTGTGCAGCTGCAGGGTTGCTCGGAATCCTGTTCGCTCACCTGGCGCTCTCCTGGATACAGGGCGTTGTCGCCTCGCAGCTCGCCCTGACCACGACGCTAAGGATGAATGGGCTCGCGCTTGCGTATACCGCTGCAATGGCGTTGGCGAGCGCCCTGGTGGTCGGAATCTATCCGGCGATCCGGACATCGAGGCCGCAGGTTTCCGAGGTTCTGAAGGATAACATTCGCGGAGCCTCCGGTGGAGCGCGAGCCAGCCGATTCCGCAGCATTTTGATCGTTTCCGAGGTCGCCCTCTCCGTTGCGTTGCTGGTGGCCTCCAGCCTGCTTGAAGTCAGCTTTGTTCGGCTGCAGCGAATTCCGTCCGGCTTCAAAACGACCGGTGTCGCCGGCGCCTTTGTCGGCATTCCGTTGAACCGATATGGCAACCCCGATGAACAGGCGCGGTTCTTCAACCAGGTTCTCGGTCGGCTGCGTCAGGTTCCTCAGGTGCGGGCGGCCGCCGCGACCACCGCGCTGCCATTGTCAGGTACCATACCTCAATCGCCCTATAGCGTGGTTGGCCGGCCCATTCTCCCCCTCCCGCAACGCCCCTTGGCCAACTACTGGGTGGTGAGCGATGGTTACTTCGACGTGCTCAGGATCCCGCTTCACGCTGGCCGCTTCTTTACCCTTCAGGACCGAAAGGGGGCCCCCTTGGTCTGCATCATAAATTCCACCCTCGCCAAACATCTCTTTCCGGGCGAGTCGGCGTTGGGCCACGCCTTGCTCCATGGGAGAAACGCCGATATCCGCATGGAGATTGTGGGGGTGATTGAGGACGTGAAATCAAATGGATTGAACGTGCCTGTGCCCGACGAGGTATTCTATCCGATGGCGCAGACAGGATATCCTGGCATGGTGATCATAGCCGCCACCGACGGGAATCCCCGCTCCTTGGAGGGCATTATTCGAACCGCCGTCGCGGGCGTAGATCGGGAGCAGCCCATTTCCTTTTTTCAGACAATGGACACGAGCGCTGAGCAGAGCCTTGGCTCCCAACAAGTCGCCGCAAGGATCACTCTCATTTTTGCCGGCCTGGCTCTCATCCTTGCCGCGGTCGGCCTTTACTCTGTCTTGGCTTACAGCGTCGCGCAGCGCACCGGTGAAATTGGCATCCGCCTGGCGCTCGGCGCCCAGCGAGGCCAGATCATCGCAATGGTACTGTCCAGCGGTCTCAGGCTTCTGGCGATTGGCCTTGTGATCGGGCTTGCCGCGGCGGCGTGCGGGGCGCGCCTCATCGCGTCGCTGCTTTACTTTGTTGATCCGCTCGATCCAGTCATTTTTGGCGCAGCGGCTTTCCTTTTCGCCGGTGTGGCTCTCGTAGCCTGCCTGGTGCCCTCGATGCGGGCCTCGAGGCTGGATCCGGTCGCGGCGCTGCGCGCAGCCGAATGACCGACGCCAAGACTCCTCAAGACGATTGGCATCGCTAATCCATCGCGCCCCCAAGTGGCTAGCATCCCAGGGGTTTGGCGCTGGTCGGGCAGAGACAGCTGCGCCTTCAGCTTGGCAGGTTGCGCAAAAGAATTGACCACCCCATGGCAACATTCCGAGGATCCGGCCAACGAACCTCCCCGCGTTGCCGGTTTGGCGCTTGCCAGATCGCTAATCAAAAAAGAGGGCGCTCGACCAAAACGTCACAACCCAAAGAACAACATGGCCTCCACAAAGAAAAAGGTTTCGGCAAAAGCCAGTGTCAAATTCAAGGACCTCAAATCGAAAAAGAACCCCAAAGGTGGAATTTCTTGGAGCGGCTCAACAGGCGGTGACGATAGTCCTACTGAGTCGGTGTCAAAAAGGTTCTGATGTCGTCAGTTTGAGCACGACCGGGGTCGCTTTCGGCGCCTCCGCTTGGGCCTCGTTGAACTTACGCCGAGCGTGTGCCCAGCAGCCACCCGCGCTGCGCCCTCGTGGTTTTCGGAACGGTTATTATGGGGCTCACAGGCGACTCCGGATCCTTGCTGCCGTGCTGCTCATAGCCACGATCGCGTTTCTGGCCTGCTGGCTGCATTTTGCTGTGTGGAGCTGATCCTCCACGAGGCGGGTGGCAGCGGTGCGGATATCGGTCGCACCTTGCAGGCCCCGGCCCTCCAGCGCCTGCCGTTCGGCTTCCGCCTCGGCGCGAGTGGAGAAGTTCTTACGGATACACCTTCCGTCCAACCAACCGGAAATGCAAAAAACAATCTTCCCGGAGGAATTCGCGAATTCTGAAATGACGAACGGTGCGCCTTGATTCACGACCGATTTGCCACATCAATTGGCGAATCGGGTATTGGGCGGATTTAACTCGCGCTATTCGCGCGGATTAAGTGGCGGAGAGAGAGACTCGAACTGCCGAGCGCTGACAACACAACGGGTCCGGTAACCGCGTTTCTGATTTGTTACGAATGAGTTGGAACAGAAAACAAGATACAACCAGTCGCAAGGAATTCAAACCAGAAATACGTTTTGTCCAAGATCTGCCCCAATATTTTTTGGTGAAATCTAGGCCTGGAGATAGGCGGGGCGGCGGAGGGTGGCAGGTTCGGTGACCACGCGTTTCGCCACATCACACCACGGCGTTGATGCCCCCGGATTTCGCGGCCTGTTTCACGAGCCCCATCGCGACGTCGAGCTTCAGGTCCTCGAGCTTCTTGAAGTTGATGCAACTGCGGCCGGCCTTCACCTTGCCGAGCTTCGCGGCATTCCGCTCGACGAGGTAGCCGTCCTTGTCGCCGACACAGATGTGGAGGCTGTAGTAGTTTTTTCCCGCGGCGAGTCCGATCAGGAACCAGTCGCCTTCGCGACCGCTGGCAGACTTGTAGTGATACTTCCCGTAGCCGATGATGGGCGACGGCCCCATTCCGGACATAATTGCCGGCGCGAGCTTCGGCACGGCTTTGCGGATTGCCTTGTGCAGGGTCGTCATCGTGTCGCGGCGATCGGCGGGGAGGGCGGCGAGGAATTCGTCGAGGCTGGGGAGTGTTTTGGGCATGCGGCGAGGCTGTGCGCCCGGTGCCCAGCGATCAAACATGAATAAGCGGCGCGCGAGTTGGAAACTTCTTGCGGAAGCGTTTCCCGTCGAGAGCGGCGTCGAGCTGGAAAACGATAGCCCCGGAGGTATTCGTGAGCTCTAAGAAGATGACGAATGGACTCTTTTGTTTCACGACCGATTTGGCCGCTCAATGGCCAAATCGGATGCCGGCGCTAACTACCCGACCCGCGACTTCGTCGCGGGTTAAATGGCGGAGAGGGAGGGATTCGAACCCCCGGAACCCTTGCGGGCTCACCTGATTTCGAGTCAGGCGCATTCGACCACTCTGCCACCTCTCCGTGAGGGTTCCCGGCTGCGGAAAATTGACCTGAATGACCCATTCTCCGGCGAGGTCAAGAGGGATGCTGCCGTAGCTCACACGTTCTCGTCACCATCCTGCCTTCCGCCGGCATCCTTGTTGGCCGGAAGGTGCAGCGGGAAAAGAGCGTAATACTGCATGAGCCACCAGCTGCGCGACGAGCGGTAGAACAGCAGCGGAAACCCGATCGACCCGGCGCCCGCGAGGATGATGGCGGCCGTCGTCGTTAAGACGCCCTTGTAGGCAAGCAGCATGACGGGCGTCAGGAAGCACACGAGCGTGACGCCGTAGTTGAGCGACATCGACCCGAGGAAGAACCCCTCGTCACGCTCAAATCGGAGCCCGCAGCTGGGGCATTCCTTGTTGACGTCGAACCAGGAGCCCTTCCGGAACAGCGTGGGCGCGCCGCAGTTGGGGCAGCGGTTCCTGAGCCCTCGGGCAACCACCTGGAGCCGGGTGACCTTCATGGGAGAGCCCCGGCGGAGGCGCCTACGAGCCCAGCTTGAAGCGGACGAACCTGCGGATCTGGATGTTCTCGCCCGTCTTGGCGATCGCCTCGGTGAGGATGTCCTTCACCGTCTTTTCCGGGACCTTCACGAACGACTGGTCGACGAGGCAGACGGTCGACAGGTACTTCTCAAGCTTTCCGTCGACGATCTTCTGGGCGGCCGCGGGCGGCTTCCCCTGCACCTGCGCGGCGGCGATCTCGCGCTCCTTTGCCAGGTCCGCCTCGGGCACCTGCTCGCGCGAAACATAGAGCGGGTCCGTCGCCGCGATCTGAAGGCACAGATCCCTCACAAACGCCCTGAAGCCGTCGTTTCGCGCGACAAAGTCCGTCTCGCAGTTGACCTCGATGAGGACTCCCACCTTCCCGCCGACGTGGATGTAGCTGTCTATCAGGCCCTCCTTCGTCGTGCGGTCCGCCTTCTTCGCGGCCGACGCGACTCCCTTCTTGCGAAGGATGGTGATGGCCTCCTCGGTGCTGCCGTTCGCCTCGACGAGCGCCTTCTTGCAGTCCAGGAGGCCGGCGCCGGTCTGGATGCGCAGGTCGTTGACCATCTTTGCGGTGACGGGAGTGCTCATGTCATTCGGCCTTGACGGGCGTCTTGCGGGGACGGATTGGCTTCCTCTTCGCGATGGTGTCGGCGTCAAGGGCCGCGAGGTCGATCGGTATGTCGATCTTGGAAAGGTCAATCTCGCCCGCGGCGGGGGGCGGCGCGACGGGCTCAACGGCGGCCTGCGCGGCGGCCTTGGCATCCGCCCCGCGCTGGACGCGGCGCGAGTCGCGCTGGGCGAGTCCGGACTGTATGGCCGCGACGATCGTCTCCACGATTATCCTGATGGACTTGACCGCGTCGTCGTTGCCGGGAATCGGATAGGTCACAAGCGACGGATCCGAATTCGTGTCCACGAGGGCGATCGAGGGGATCGCGCAGCGCGCGGCTTCCGCCACCGCTATCTTCTCGTGTCCCACGTCGACCACGAAGAGGGCTGTTGGCAGGCCGCCCATCTCCACGATCCCGTTGAAATTGCGCTGCATGCGGCCCATTTCGCGCTTGATGGCCGACTCCTCCTTGCGGGGAAGCTTGGAAAGCTCGCCGCTGGTCTCCATCTGCTGGTACTTCTTGAACTTCGCGACGGAACGCTTGACGGTCTCGTAGTTGGTCAGCGTGCCGCCGAGCCAGCGGTCGACCGAGAATGGCATGCCGGTCGCGGCCGCAGCCTCGCGGACGATGTCCTTTGCCTGGCGCTTGGTGCCGACCAGGAGGACGTTTCCCCCGTTTGCAACGAGGTTTTCGATGAACGCGCAGGCCTTTTCGAGGGCCTCGTGCGTCTTTGCGAGGTCGATGATCGTGACGCCTTGGCGATGGTCGAAGATAAAGGGCTTCGAACGCGGGTTCCAGCGCTTGGTCTGGTGCCCGAAATGAACGCCTGCGTCGAGCAGGTCTTTGGGAGTGATGCTGATGCTCATGCGGATCTATGTATCTGGCGCGTACACAGGTCGGCCAGAAAGGGCCGCCTTGCGATCGAGGTTGGGACTGACGTTGGTTGTTCTTGACTGACGGAAGGTCCAAAACAGGGTCTAGGGCCGCCGCTGGCAAGCGCGAAGTGGCCCTTTTCCAAACGGGCATTCGCAAGGTCCGGCTGGATGGGCACCTTAGCGCCTCCCACTGGCAGATCCCGGTTGTAAAAACGTTCCGCGAGGCCCCGGCCCGCGGTCAAATTCTGGATGGTCGGGAGCGGGGAAACAGGCTTTTCAGCCGAGTGCGGGCAGAATTTCGATTGGCTTCAACCTTGAAGCAACTAAGCTTCATCTTCCCCTTTCACGGCTCAAAAAACAGATGCGCCCGGCTTTGCCTACCCACCAAGAACCCAGCTCCCCAAGGGGTTTCACCATCATGGAGGTGGCGCTGGCTGCGACCGTGCTTGCCCTGACGCTTGTGGGCATGATCCAGGTCATCGATTCGGGTTCGGAAATGCTCGATCTTTCGCGCAAGCAGACGATTGCGGCCCAGATCCTGCAGGACGAGATAGATCAGTTGCGTCTGATGTCATGGTCGCAGATCACCAGTTTACCCACTCCGGCGACAGTTATCTCCACCGACGCGACGTTCTCGACATTTGCGCAGCAGATGGGAGGGAGTTTCCCATTCACCGGTACCCGCACTGTCACCTATCTCGAGCCCGCCCCACCCCCGCCAGCCACCGCAACCACGGTTCTTCTGGTGCAAGTGTCCTTCACGGTGACATGGACCGGCGTTACCGGTCACCAGTATACCCGCACCAGCACGACCTATGTCGGTAAGAATGGCCTCAATGCCGCCTACCAAAGATCGTAAGTCCCCGGGGCCGCTGGGGCGCCAGGGATTCACCCTGGTCGAGGTGATGGTCGTCACCCTCATCTCGGCCTTTGTTTTCGCAGGCGTACTTTCGGCGTACATCTTTCTGGGCCGAGGTTTGGTACGGCAGGGTCATGAGGAGGAACTGGAATCCAGGGGCAGGACGACCCTCTTCTATTTCACCCAGGACGTCAGCGCCGCGACGGCCATTTCGGCCAACTTTTCCCAGAATGACATGGTGCTAACCACGCCGTCAGCCTCCGTCGAATACTCGTTCCAGGCCCCAACATCCTCTCAAAGCTACGACGGCTATCTCACTCGGAAGCTAAATGCGGCGAACCCGACTATTCTTCTCACGGGACTCGCAAGCTTTACCTTCAATTACTTAACAATCTCGGCGGGGCAATCACCGCCCGTTATCGCCCCATCGAGCGCCACGACCGTGAAACAGATCCAGTTCACGTACACCGCTATGGCCGGAGCCTCGGTGAGTGGTGCCCAGTCGCAGATTACTGTCGTCTCGCCCAGGGTTATCATGAAGAATAAGCCCAGTCTTCAATGAGCCTGCGTCGGTCACAATCGATACCGAAGAGCGAGCGCGGTGCCGCAATGCTAGCGGCGCTATGCCTTGCCATGGTGTTCGCGCTATGCCTTTCGAGCTACATCGCGCTTTGCTACACTTCGCTCAGGATGAGCACCCGAAACCTAATGAGCTCGCACAGCATCGAGCTTGCGGAAGCGGGTCTTGAACAGGCGCTCTACGCAGTGAATAACAATGACTGGAATCCCGCCTTGTGGACCACAGCAGCCGGCAACGCAACTGGGACGCTGACTGGATTTACATTTGAAAATGGCGCGACTGGATCAATCGCACTGTCGGTGATCGGCTATAACACCAATTCCCCATCCTTCACATCGGAGGCCTATGTGACACTTCCAGACGGCACTGTCTTGAAGAGGGAGCTTCAGACGACAGGATCTATTTCGACGACATTCGTGAATGCTCTTGGCGCAACACTGGGGCCTGTGACATTTCAAGCAGGAGGAACTGTGGACAGCTACGATTCAAGCCTTGGGACCTATTTGTCCCAAACGCCTGGATTTTCAGCGATCTTGCTTTCTGAATCCGCGCCAACCTCGTATGGCCAGCCGCAACCCAGCATACTGCTTAACACCGCGAATGTGAAAGGTTACGTCATCGGCGAAAGCTCCAGCCCGGTGTCGTATTCCAGCGGAGCCGAGATCATTGGGCCAAGTACGCCGAGCTCCGAGACGATCGATCCAACTCGGATCCTGACGCAATCGCAGCCAAACCAGCCACAATACCTTGAAAACCTTCCGGTAAGCGCCACGCCCATCTCGATCAACCTGTCGGGCTCGCAGACAATGACACTTGGTAGTCCGACGGCCACGTACCCAACCCCCTACTCCGTTGGCAGCACGACCCTTTCCAACTCCGCCGTGCTCAGCATCAAGGGACCTGTGATTCTTGTCGTAAATGGAAACCTTAGCATTTCCGGAAATGCGCAGATAATGATCGCAACCACCAATCCAACGTCAGGCGGCGGTCCGAACGTCTCGCTCGAGATGCACGTCGCAGGAGGCAGCATGAACATCGACGGCGGCGGAATCGTGAATAGCACCCTGAGTCCCGAGCGGCTGCTTATCATGGGCACCGGGAGCTCGTTAGGGGCCCTTGAAGTTGGGACGACGACGCCATTTTACGGTGTCATGGATTTTCCAAGTAATTCGCTGACCCTCAGCGGCAGCCCGCAGATCTATGGCTCCATCGTCGCGGGCTCGATTACGTTTGCAGGCGATCAGTCGTCGCCGTCGATTCACTACGACGTGCACTTGCAATCGGCAGCTCCTTTGCTTTCGAGTTCCCCCGGCTTTTCCGGCCCCGTCTTCAATGCCTTCCGGTCGTCGAGCCAGGGAACGACCGGTACGCTCCCGGTCACGATAGGAAACGTTGTCGAAGTCGCTGCGCCATAGCGTAGGGCCGGGCCTTCGGGGCCGTGACCTTAGCGTCGCAACCCTCGTAAAAGTACCCCTTCGCCGCCACCTGACGCCGATTGACAGCCAAGGGCCGCTTTAGCCTAATTCCCCGCGCATGTTCAAACGCAGGGAACGACATAGTGTCCTGATCAACCTTACAGATCACTGCGTGCAGTTGGCCCGACTGGGACGCCTGGACATACGCCCGCTTGCCGTGGACACGTTTGCCGAGGTCTCGATCGAGGACACGGCGTCGGTCGCGCGCTGGCTGGATTTCACCTTCAGCGATCGCGCCGGGAAGTTCATATCGGCCTATTGCGGGTTCCACCCGGCCGAAAGGATCTTCCAGCGGGACTCGATCAACGTCCGGCGCCTGTCCGACCGCGACTTCCTCTACAACGTCATCGCCGAGCACGCCAAGATCATCTCGGCAAAGGCCTGGCACGTGACCGCGCTGAACCCAGCGGACGGCATGCCGCTCTCGACCGACTCGAGCACCCGGGCCGCGCTCTTCCTGGGTGTCCCCTGGTCGGCGACGAGGGCGACGCAGGTGACGTTTCGGGACTGGGGCGTCCGGCCTCGCCGCCTGGAACTCGGATCGACCGTGCTGCTGGGCGCCCTCACGCGTTATTTGAGCCTGACCGGATACAACCACCTGATCGCCGTCTGCGAGATCACCCGGAACCAGACCCACCTGTACCTCATCGGCAAGGACGGCGTGCACACGCCGCCACCCCTGCCCCATGGCCTCCTGTCGATCGAGGAGGCAGCCATGAAGGAGCTGTCCGCGCCCGACGCCGAGTCTGCCCGCAAGTCGCTGGAGCAGCCGACGGAGGAGCTGAAGAGTCACGGGCGGCGCCTGATAAGGATGCTGTCCCGGCACCTTCGCCCGGCCGTCGACTATTTCGAGATGCAGACCGGGCAGCGCATCGGCGCGCTCTTTTGCGCCCACCTGCCCGAGCGGCTCGCATGGCTCGAGGAGGCGCTCGCCGCCTCGGTCGACCTCGAGTACTTTTCTCCCGAATTCGCGAAATGGCTGCCGGCCGTCGGGATCGACGCCCCGGGGCACGCGATGCTCGGCCCCTCGTGGATTCAGCCGCTGGCCCTCGTGGCGCAGCTGGCCCCCGGACCCGTCCTCGAAACGGCATGAAGAGCACGCCCGACCGTCTGTCCCTTTCCCCGAACTGGCATGTCGACTGCCGGCTCATCGTGGAGCTGCCCGAGGACAGCGTCGTGGGCGTGCGCTTCATGACCTACGCGATAACCAGCGCGATCGCGCTTGCGGCGCTGTTGTTCACGGGCTGGCTTGCCTACCGGGACCTGAGCCTGCGCCACATGAACGATGACGCGGAGCAGAGGATTGAGGAGAATCACTGGGACGTGGTCGAGATCAAGCGGCTGCAGCGTTTCTACGAGATCGAGACCAAGAAGGTCGAGAGCGCCTACTCGGAGATGAGGAACCCGTTCCTGATCTCCGGGTTCCTATCCGAGCTGGGGCGCACGCTGCCCGACCGGATGCTTATCGACTCGATCGAGCTGAACGATGGCAAGGTGACCATCCGCGGCGGCCTGCGCGAGACGTCCGAGCATGCGAGCCTGCTCCTCGGGAGCTATGTCGACAAGCTGCGGGACGACCCCGAGGTCGGCCCGCATTTCAGCTCGATCATCCTCACCGGCCTCAACCGCTCCTCCGACGACGAGCAGATGATGGGCTACGAGATCACCATGCATCTCAAGCCCCGAAACTCGTGAACGCCGCCGACATCGCCCAATGGATCGCGGTGCTGCGCCGCCACCCGCTGAGCGTGTTCTGCGCCTTCGTCTGCGTCGGCTGCGCCCTCGTTTCCTGGTACATCCACGTCAACCTGAAGTGGCTGGACTTCGATCACAGGCAGCTCGGCCAGGACGCCGACCTCGCGGTGTCGACACTGGTGTCGGGTCCCGCCGTCCGCCAGGAGCTCACCGCAACCCGCGACATCACCCGTCGGATGGAGGACAACCTCGTGGTACCCGACAATCTGGCCGAGAACCTTTGGTATTTCTACAAGATCGAGCAGCAGTCGAAGGCGCATGTGCTCGAGCTCCACCCTCTCAACGCGATCACCTCCGACTCAAAGTCGCTCTACAGGCGGATCCCCTTCGAGATACGCTTATCGGGCACCTACGAGCAGACTGGGGCGTTCCTCTACCTGACGGAGACCGGACCGCGGCTTGCCAACATCACCTCCCTCTCGTTCAAGCGCCGTGATCCCGGGGGCCTAACGACCATCCTCGAGATGAATATCGAGCTGCTCGGCAAGAAATGAAGAAGCAGCGCACCCAGGTGATCGCGCTAGTCGCCCTGATCGTTGTCTGGGCGCTCCTCTGGCACTTTTTCATAGACGTGCGAACGCCGCCGCCCGTCGTCAATACGGCGCCCGCAAAGGTGACACAGGCCGAGAGTCCCCTGAAGGCAAGGTTCCGCCACGTCCGCTACGAGATGGACTCGCTCTATCACTACAGGATCAAGCCCACGCCGTTTGACGGCCACTGGAACCCGTTCCGGATCCCGGGGGTGGAGGATGGGGCGCCGGCAATCGTGCCTGTCGCGAAGCCCTCCGCGATGGACGCCTCCCAGCTGGGCATCCGGCCGCCCGACTTTGCGGAGACTCTCCTCAAGAGCGCGATAGACTCGGTTCGAATCGGCGGAGTCGTGACCATGAAGGGGACGATTCAGCTCACCGTGGATGCCCAGCTCCACAAGCAGGGCGACGTCTTCACGGCAAGGGTCCCCACCTCCTCGACCGAGTCCAAGCCGATCCGGATCAGGATAAGGCAGCTCTCGGAGGCCGCCGTGACCTTCGCCCTTGATGATCCCGACGCTGGAAACGCGGAACTCAAGGTCCGGCTGAAATAGGGAAAGGCGTTGACAGGCCGGCGACTGCGGAGCAGGTTGCCGTCCCCTTATTGCAGGGTGGAGCAGCCTGGTAGCTCGTCAGGCTCATAACCTGAAGGTCGCTGGTTCAAATCCAGCCCCTGCACCCAATTTAGACCACAAAACCCCCTGAATTACAGGGGGTTTTGTATTTTCCACCTCA
>Ga0302222_10000497_pt1 | contig 22453 bp, 19 predicted proteins | sample II_Palsa_E2_2_FD_194570 | JGI IMG/M metagenome (GOLD analysis project Ga0302222, IMG submission 194570) | Peat permafrost microbial communities from Stordalen Mire near Abisko, Sweden - II_Palsa_E2_2 | ecosystem: Environmental > Terrestrial > Soil > Palsa > Peat permafrost | place: Sweden... | reverse complement strand
CACTTCACCGCCCTTCATCACGAAGCGGACATTTTCCAACACATGCACGTCTGCGAGAGGATCGCCGTCGATAGCGATAATATCCGCAAACTTACCCGACTCCAGCGTGCCAACGCGGTCCGTCCAGCCGAGCAAATCGGCTGCATTCACGGTAGCAGCCTGAATCGACTGCAACGGCGAAAGACCCAGTTTCACCATGACCGCAAATTCACGTGCATTCAAGCCGTGAGGGTAGACCGCAGCGTCCGTGCCAAACGCCACTTTCACGCCTTCTTTGAAGGCAACCGCGATATTCTGGCGCGCGATGGGGAGCACGATCTTGGCCTTTTCGATCATATTGGGTGTGAGACCAAGCGTTGAAATATTCTCCATCAGCCAATCCGCCAGATAAAGCGTAGGAACCAAATATGTGCCGTGTTGTTTCATCAATTGAATGTCTTCCTCGTTCATGTAGCTGCCATGCTCGATGGAATCCACGCCTGCGAGCACCGCGTTCTTGATTCCCAACGCGCCGTGGGCGTGCGCCGCGACTTTGCGGCCCAGCCCGTGCGCTGTGTCGATGATCGCTTTCATTTCTTCGGGACTATATTGTTCCAGCGCCGGGTTATCGCCTTCGGAGAGCACGCCGCCGGTGGCCATGAATTTAATCACGTCAGCACCGTATTTAATGTTTTCTCTCACTTTCGCGGTCACGCCAGTAATGCCGTCAGCCACTCCATCGCTTGAAAAATTGTATTGAGGCGCGAGGAAATTCTCGTCGGCGTGTCCTCCGGTGATGCTGAGCGCCGGGCCGGAAGCGAGTATTCGCGGACCCGGAACATCCCCGGCCTTAATGGCGTCGCGCAGAGCAATGTCTGAATATCCATTCGCCCCCACATTGCGAACCGTTGTGAAACCTGCTTCGAGAGTGACACGAGCGTTGCGTGCGCCGATCAGCGCCTGCCGCGGATAGGAAACGTGCAACCCCGCTGGACCCGACATGTAGGGCGTGTAGGTTAGGTGCGTGTGGCAATCAATCAAGCCGGGAAGCACCGTCGCGTTCGAGAGATCGATCACCTTAGCGCCTGCCGGAAGCTGGCTTGAAATCTCCGCCGCTTTCCCGATGGCCTTGATCCGGTCGCCCTCAATCCAGATGATCTGATCCGTAAGATAATTTCCCGTGCGAACATCCAGTACCTTTCCCGCATGGACCGCAATTTCAGCGGGCGGAGAAACCTTCGGCGTCTGAGCGCCGCACACACTGATTAAAACGGAGCACAAGAAGGATGACAATCCCAGACGCTTCATCTGAAACCTCCCTAAGATTTTCACAGGCATGCCAATTGTTTCCGTGCACTAGCTTTTCGACGGGGATTGTATCTCCGCCGCCGGAATTATCTCTGCGTTTTTTCCCATGCACCCCGGTGCCAACTCGTGAATTCCGGAGACACCGGCTTCCGCAATTTCTTGGCCTGCACTGTTGACACAACGGGTCCATAATGTATTATTATGCAAGCGGATGAATAATCACGCATAAGGTTACATGGGCGCGCACAAAAGATTCAGGCAAGGGCAAATTTTGAAGGTGCTGGCGGGGCCTCCGGTCGGCAGCCAGGACGAGTTGCGCCGGCAGCTCGTGCATCTGGGCGTACGCGTTACCCAAGCCACGCTCTCGCGCGACCTTCGCGAACTGCGCCTGGTGAAAACCGCCGAGGGCTATCGGCCGCTTTCCGCCGCGGCAGCAGAAGAAGGGTCGTCAGTTCCCGCGCTGGCTCGCGCCGTGAAGGAATTTTTGCTGGATGTGCGCCCGGCGCAGAACATGCTCGTGTTGAAAACGCCCCCCGGCGGAGCTCAGCCGATTGCTGCGGCGCTGGACGCGGAGCGCTGGAAAGAAGTGGCCGGAACGCTGGCGGGCGATGATACGGTTCTGATCATCGCGTCTTCACGTACAGCACGCGCGGCAGTCCAGAAACGAATCGAGGAAATGCTCGGATGAGCAATCAGACAACAGTCGCTGTGGTCGGAGCCACTGGCTACGCGGGATTCGAACTCGCCCGGCTACTTCTGCGGCATCCGCACATCGAGAAACCGATCTTCTTTGTGCGCGGCGAGCACGCGAACGTTCGCTGCCTGACGGAGATTTTTCCGCAACTTCGCGGATGGGGCGAAGCGCGCTGCGTCTCGCTCTCGGTCGAAGCGATTGCGAAGAGTGGCGCGAACGTGGTTTTTCTGTCCACGCCTCACGAGGCTTCTCTTGAGCTCGTGCCGGAGCTTCTCGCCGAGAATCCCAGGCTGCGCATTGTCGATTTGAGCGGGGCGCTCCGGTTCCGCGAACCACAAACGTTCGCCGATTGGTACAAGCTTGCACCCGCTAGTCGAGAAACGCTCTCAGAGGCGGTCTATGGCTTGCCCGAACTCTACGCGAATGCCTTGCCCCAAGCCCGGTTGGTCGCGAATCCAGGTTGCTATGCAACCTCCGTCATTCTTGGGTTGCGGCCACTGGTGGAAGCGGGCTGGATTAACTTATCGCGCGGCGTGGTGTGTGACTGCAAGTCCGGCGCAAGCGGCGCGGGCAAAGAACCGAAGCGCGAAACGCATTTCGTTGAGGTGAACGAGAATTTTCGCGCATATGGACTGTTCACGCATCGGCACACGCCGGAAATCGCGGAGCATGCGGGGATCGCCTTTGACGATTTTATTTTCACCACTCACTTGCTGCCCGTGGAGCGCGGAATTCTTTCAACGCTGAACGTGTGGCTGGCGCAATCGCGGCGGGCGGACGAGATCGAGAGTCTCTATCGCCGCTTTTATGCCGAGCGGCGTATGGTCCGTATTCTGCCCGGCGGAGGCTTGCCGGAACTGCAGCATGTGACGCACACGAATTTCTGCGACATCGGATTCGCGTTGGATCCTTCGGGCGAGCGGCTGGTAATTCTTTCGTGCCTCGACAATTTGGGCAAAGGCGCGGCGGGACAGGCGGTTCAAAACATGAACGAGATGTTCGGTTATCAGGAAACTTCGGGGTTGCTATGAGACTGGTAATAAAAGTTGCAGGCGCGCTCCTGGAGAGCAAGGAAACGGTGCAGACGATCGCGCGGCAGGTGAGCGAGCTCACGCGCGGCGGGCACGAGCTGCTTGTAATTCACGGCGGCGGGAAAATCTTCACCAGCACGCTCGAGCGCATGGGAATCTCCAGCCGCTTTGTAAACGGGCTGCGCGTCACTGATCGCGAAACGCGGGATGCAGCCGTGATGGTTTTTGCCGGCTTGCTGAACAAACGTCTCGCGGGCGCGATTTCGCTGGCCGGCCAACCGGCTGTGGGCATCAGCGCCTCCGACGCGGCATGTTTTCTGGCCGAGCCGATGCAAGTTGGTGAAAGCGAAGGCAGCCTTGGATACGTCGGCTACCTTACAGAAGTGAACGTTGAATTTCTGCGCTCGCTTTGGAACGCGGGGATCGTTCCGGTCGCCTCTTGCCTGGGGCTGGGCTCTGACGGCGAGCTTTACAACATTAACGCCGATCACATGGCGGCTGCGGCTGCGGAATTCGTCCAAGCCGATCGTTTGATTTTTCTGACCGATGTCGCGGGCGTGCTCGACGGCGAAAAAGTGTTGCGCGCGGTGCGTGGCGCGGAAATCGAAGATCTTATCCGACGGAATAAAGTATCTGGCGGCATGGTTTTGAAACTTGAAGCTGCGAAGCGCGCGCTGGCCGGAGGCGTCAGCGAAGTTCACATCGTGGGTGGAACGCTCCCTCGTTCTTTGTTTACCGCGGCAAACGGCTCGCGCCGCTTCGGAACACGCGTGCTTCCTACCGTTCATGCCACTACCCGCATAGCTCAGGGAGCAGCGCGCTAGAAATGACAAAAAGAAAAATCGCGGGAAGGAAAACTGTCTCTGCCGCCCGGATTCGGGTGGACGAGGCGCGGCATTTGATGAATACGTACAAGCGCCCACCGATTGTATTTACGCGCGGGCGCGGATGCCGAATGTACGATGCGGATGGGCGCGAGTATCTCGATTTTCTTGGTGGCATCGCGGTCAATGCGCTGGGACATGCGCATCCACGATTGGTGCGCGTGATCCGGCGGGAAGCGGGCCGTGCCATTCATCTCTCAAATCTTTTCCACAATGCATATCAAGGACCTCTCGCGCGAAAACTCGCGGAATGGTCCGGCCTCGATCGTGTTTTTTTCACCAACAGCGGCACGGAAGCCATCGATGGAGCGCTGAAACTCGCGCGCGCCTACGCGCATGCGAAACAGAAGAGCGGTGGCTCCCAATCCGCCGGGAAGAAAACTCGAATCCTTGCGCTGGAAAATTCGTTTCACGGCAGGACATTTGGCGCCGTGTCCATTACCCACACGGCGAAGTATCGCGAGCCGTTCGAGCCGCTGGTTCCCGGCGTCGAATTCGTACGCTTCAACGATGTGGCGGACCTTGAAGGCAAATTTGACGATTCCGTTTGTGCGTTGGTGTTAGAAACAATCCAAGGCGAGGGCGGCATTTTCGCCGTGGATCAGCGCTTCTGGAATCGCGCGCGTGAGCTTGCTACTCAACATGACGCTGCGCTTATTGCGGACGAGATACAGTGCGGCCTGGGCCGCACGGGCCGCTATTTCGCGTATCAGCAATTTGATTCACTGCCGGACATTACTGTCGTTGCGAAACCGCTTGCGGCAGGTCTTCCGCTTGGCGCGATTATCGCAAGCGAGAAATTTGCTTCCGCGTTCACACCCGGTGCGCACGGAACCACGTTTGGCGGCGGCCCGCTCGTCTGCGCCACCGCGCTCGAATTTCTCACCATCGTCGAAGAGGAAAGCCTGCTCGCGCAGGTGCGAGAGCGCGGTGCTGAATTGAGCGCCGGTCTGAAAAAACTCGCCGCTCGGTTTGATTTTATCCGCGAGGTGCGCGGCCAAGGTCTGATGCTAGGCGTCGATCTGGCATGCGACGGAGCGCCCATCGTTCAAGAAGCGCTGCGCCGTGGTTTGATTATCAACTGCACGCATGACCACATTTTGCGTCTGCTTCCGCCGTTCATCATCCGCAAGCGCGACATCGGCGAATTTCTCGCCAGGTTTGAAGCTGTGCTGGTCGCAACTTCAAAAATGGCCGTCGCCGAGGCCGCTACAGCAATCAAGTTAAAAGCAACAATTCAAACGCAGCCGAAGGTCATGGCTGCTTCGAGGCAACTATGAACGCTGCCGTAGCTCCTTTGACACTAACGAAAGATCTTCTAACCGGAATGGAATGGAATCCCGCGCAGGTACGCGAACTTCTCCATCTGGCCGCGGACGTGAAAGCGCATCCCGATCGTTATCGCGGGGCGCTGGCCGGGCGATTCCTCGCGCTGATTTTCGAAAAGCCGTCGCTGCGCACGCGCGTCACGTTCGAGGTCGGAATCTCCAGTCTCGGCGGCGCTTCGGTTTTTCTCGACCATACGGAATCAAAACTGGGCCAGCGCGAATCCATTCCCGACGTGGCGAAAAATCTCGAGCGCTGGGTTCAAGGAATCGTCGCGCGTACCTTCACGCAGGAATCTATTGATGCTCTCGCTGAAAACGCATGCGTCCCGGTGATTAACGCGCTCTCTGACCGCTACCATCCCTGCCAGGCGCTGTCCGATATGTTCACTCTCGAGGAGCGGTTCGGCGGCCTGCGCGGACTGAAGGTCGCCTACGTTGGCGACGGCAATAATGTCTGCCATTCACTCCTGAGCATTGGGGCTCGCGCCGGCGCGCACCTTCGCATCGCCACGCCCGCAGGTTACGATTCTGATCCTGCTGTGGTATCGGAAGCGAAGCGCACTGCGCGCGAAACACGCGGCAAGGTTGAGATTTGTAATTCGCCTCAGGAAGCGGTGGTGGGCGCGCAGGCGGTTTATACGGACGTGTGGACCAGCATGGGTCAGGAAGAAGAATTGGCCGCGCGCGAAGCTGCATTCGCAGGCTATCAGGTGAATGCGGCGCTCTTTGCGCAGGCTGCTCCTGACGCCGTTTTCATGCATTGCCTTCCAGCCCATCGCGGATCGGAAGTCAGCGCAGACGTGATCGATTCACCATCTTCGATCGTGTTCGATCAGGCGGAAAATCGCCTGCATATGCAGAAAGCGATTCTGCTCACGCTGCTGAATTAACTAAAACAAGGAGAACGAATTGCCGAAAAGAGTTGTACTTGCGTACTCCGGAGGTTTGGACACCTCCATCATCATTCCCTGGCTCAAGGAGAATTACGGCTGCGAAGTGATTGCCATGATTGGCGATCTCGGCCAGCAGGAAGATCTGGAAGCAGCACGAAAGAAGGCGCTTTCTACCGGCGCGAGCGCTGCCTATGTCGAAGATCTGCGGGAGGAATTTATCACCGGCTACATTTGGCCGACATTGCGCGCCGGCGCGGTTTACGAGCACAAGTATCTCCTGGGTACTTCTTTCGCGCGGCCGCTGCTTGCCAAGCGCCAGATCGAGATTGCCAAGAAACTAGGCGCCGATGCCGTGGCGCACGGCTGCACCGGAAAAGGCAACGATCAGGTGCGCTTTGAACTGGCAGCCAAAGCGCTCGCGCCTGAATTGCAAATCATCGCGCCATGGCGCGAATGGAATATAGTTTCGCGGGAAGAAGCCATTGCATACGCCCGAGCGCATGACGTCCCCGTCGAGCAGACGACCAAAAACATCTACAGCCGCGACCGCAACATCTGGCACTTGAGCCATGAAGGCGGAGTTTTGGAAGACCCTGCCAATGCGCCGGATGAAAGCATGTGGCAATGGGTGGTGTCGCCGGCGAACGCGCCGGAAAAACCCACTAAAGTTGAAATTGGATTCGAGGGCGGAACCCCCGTTTCGGTGAATGGCACGAAATTGGGTGCGATCCCGCTCCTGACGCTCTTAAATGAAATCGCTGCTGCCAATGGCGTGGGGCGCATGGAGATCGTCGAAAACCGGCTGGTTGGAATCAAATCGCGGGGCGCGTACGAAACACCGGGTGGAACGCTGCTCGTGACTGCACATCGCGAACTCGAATCACTCGCGCTCGACCGCGAAACCGCGCACTACCAGCAGATTCTTTCGCTGCGCTACGCGGAGATGGTTTACTACGGCATGTGGTTCACGCCATTGCGCGAGGCGCTCGACGCATTTTTCACGAGCTCGCAGCGGCGCGTCACCGGCTCGGTGTCGCTGGGACTTTGCAGGGGCAACGTGTCCGTGACATCACGCCACTCGCCGTTCTCGCTTTATCGCACGAATCTCGCCAGCTTCACCATGACCGGCTACAACCCGAAAGATGCCGAAGGGTTCATCAATCTTTTCGCGCTGCCCATCACCGTGCCGCAGGAAGAGACTCAACCCAAAGTGCAAGCCGCGCATCACGAGGCCAAAGGACGATGAGTGATGCCGCCAGCCAGCGGAAAATGTGGGGAGGCCGCTTCGAACGCGGTCCCGATGCGTCGTTCTACGAATTTGAGCGCTCCTGGAAGTTCGACCGGCGACTGCTGCCGCAGGAATTTGCGCTCGATCGAGCCTGGGCGCGCGCCATCGCGCGCGCGGGAATTCTCACGAAGGAAGAGGGCGAGCAGCTGGTCACCGCGCTCGATGCTCTCGAGACGCGTGCGAAATCCGATGGTGCGTGGCTCGACGATTCAAAAGCCGAGGATGTCCATCACTTCGTTGAAACCGCGCTAATTGAAAAACTTGGCCCACTGGGAGCCAAGCTGCACACCGGCCGCAGCCGCAACGACATGGTTGCCACCGAATTTCGGATGTATGTGAAAGACGCGGCACGCGAGATTCGGCGCGCGATTGCTTCACTGGAAAACGCAATAGCGGCGCAGGCTGAGCGGAATCTGAAAGTGCCCATGCCGGGTAACACGCACATGCAGCACGCACAGCCCCTGCTACTTTCGCACTGGCTTCTTGCGCACGGCGAGGCGTTTCATCGTGACGCGGAACGAGTCGCCGCCGCCGCTGCGCGCGCGGATGTCTGCCCGCTCGGCTCGGGCGCTCTCGCTGGTTGCGCCTTTCCGCTCGATCGGAAGGCACTCGCTCAGGAGCTTGGTTTTTCAAGTATTTCCGCCAACAGCCTGGACGCGGTCAGCGACCGCGATTTCGCGCTTGAATATCTATTTGCTCTGGCCACTTTAGCGATGCATCTTTCGCGGCTCGCGGAAGACTTTGTTTTGTTCGCTTCTCCCGAATTTGGATTTGTCGAGTTGCCGGATGAATTTTCCACCGGCAGCAGCCTGATGCCGCAAAAGAAAAACCCCGATGCCTGGGAACTAATTCGCGGTAAGACCGGCCGGATTTATGGCGGCCTGCTCGCCCTTTTAACCACCATGAAGGGTTTGCCGTCCAGCTATCAGCGCGACTTGCAGGAAGACAAAGAAAATCTCTTCCAAGCGCACGATCAAGCTCTCGTCATGTTGCAAATTGCCGCGGCTACACTGGCAGCCACGCAGTTTCGTGAGGATCGTTTGCGCGCGGCGGCACAGGATCCGGCGCTCGTTGCAACCGAAGTCGCCGACTATCTGGTGACCTTCGGCGTTCCCTTCCGCGAAGCGCACGAAATAGCAGGCAAAGTATTTCAAGCGGCAGAAAAAGAAGGAAAATCAATTCGCGAAATGCCGGTTGCGCGGCTGAGAGAGTTCTCGCCGGTCTTCGACGGTAATTTGCTCACGGCGCTTACTCTGGAATCGGCTCTGGCACGCCGCTCGTTGCCCGGCGGAACGGCTCCCGGAGCGGTTCGAGCCGCGCTGCAAGAATTCAAGGCCCGCCTCGCAAAGCTGGAGACGGAGTTATGAGAGCGCGCCGCGCGAGAATGTCCGATGCTGCTTCCATTCATGGGCTGATAGTGCACTACTCCGACCAGGGATTGCTGCTGGCTCGCACTGAGGAAGAAATCCGCAGGAACATCGGCCATTTTCTCGTTCAGGCAAACTCCCGCCGGGTTGTCGGCTGCCTGTCGCTTGAAAAATATAGTGCGGAGCTCGCGGAGATTAGGTCCGTGGCGGTGGAACCGGAAGCTCGCGGGTCTGGGATTGGCGCAAAGCTGATTGCGTTTGCGTTAGAGGAAGCACGCCAGATCGGGATCGCACGCGTCTTTGCCGTCACACACGCGCCGCAATTCTTCGAGCGACAAGGATTCGTCGCTTCGTCGAGAAAATCGCTCACTGAGAAAATCGAGCGCGACTGTTGTACGTGTTCAAAACGTCGGTCGTGCAAATTGGTCGCTGTGATTGCGACCGTGTTGCCCGAGCGCATCATGTTGCCGATCCTCGGCGAGTCCGCAACTCCCATGTCCGCATGAAGTCACATCCTTCCTGTGCTGATATTCCTCGCGGCTTCGCTTTTGCGGCTACTGCTTGCGGCCTCAAGAAGGCCGGTCTCGATCTGGCTTTGCTCGCAAGCGATACCGCTGCGGCTGCCGCGGCCGTTTTCACCACGAATCGCGTGCAGGCCGCGCCAGTCCGTCTTTCTCGCGAATTCTTGAAGAAGTCCAGCCACAAAATCCGCGGCGTGATTGTCAACTCCGGAAACGCAAACTGCTGCACGGGCCCGCAAGGAATCGCAGCTTCACGCGAAACAGCCGCGAAGGTCTCGCGCACCCTCGGCTGCCGACCGGAGGAAATGCTCGTATGCTCCACGGGAGTAATCGGTGTCCCTTTGCGCGTGGAGAAAATTCTCAATGCGATTCCGCAGCTTGCGCGAAACCTCGAGCCACATGCGGCGACTTTCGAGCGATTCACGCGGGCGATCATGACCACGGATACGCGACCGAAGTGGGCTGCGGCAAAATGCAGCATTCGTGGAAAGCAGGTTCGCATTCTAGGCTGCGCAAAAGGCTCGGGGATGATCGAGCCGAACATGGCCACCATGCTGGGATTTCTTGCAACGGACGCAGCCATTTCGCCGGCGCTGCTTTCGAAAGCGCTCAGGACTGTCGTGGCACGCACCTTCAACGCGATCACAGTGGATGGAGACACTTCAACGAACGATACCGTCACGCTGCTCGCAAATGGTGCAAGCGACGCGAGAAAAATTACCGGCGAAACCGGCCATTACCGGAAGTTCTGCGCGGCGCTTGAAAGAGTGTGCAGATCTCTCGCACTCGCTATCGTTGCAGACGGCGAAGGCGCTCAACGCGTGATCGAAATTGAAGTGCGCGGGGCGGCCTCGGATTACGCCGCAGATAAAATCGCTCGCACGATCGCGAATTCACCTCTAGTAAAGACTGCTTTCGCGGGTGCCGACCCCAATTGGGGCCGCATCCTTGCTGCGGCAGGCCGCTCGGGTATTTCATTTGAGCCCGGCAGAGTGGATATACATCTCGCGGGCATCCGGGTGTGCCGGCGAGGCCGCGAACACGTCTTCGATGAGCGCGTGGCGCATCGCAAAATGCTCGCGAAATATGTGCGAGTTATCGTGAATTTGCACGCCGGCAACCGCTCGGCCCGCGTGTGGACCTGCGATTTCACCGGGGAATACGTCCGCATCAACGCCAGCTACCGTACGTAAAACCCGCCCGAGATCTATTCTTGGAGGGGACTTCGCGCACTGTGTTGTTTTTACCGGCTATCGATCCCAGTTCCAATTCGCGTACTTTTCGCGCAATTTCGTCTTGAGGAATTTGCCTACGGACGTCCGTGGAATTTCTGTGGCGAAAACAAATGCATCCGGCAACTGCCATTTCGCAAACTTCGCGGCCAGAAATTCACGCAGCTCTTCCGGCTGCAAAGATACGCCTTCTTTTGCGACCACCACAGCCAGAGGCCGCTCCTGCCATTTCGGGTGCGGTACGCCGATAACCGCAGCTTCACGCACGCCAGGGTGGCACATCAGCGCGTTTTCGAGATCGACGGAGCTAATCCATTCGCCGCCGGATTTGATGAGGTCCTTGCTGCGGTCAAGAATCTTAACGTAGCCCTCTTCATCGATCGTCGCGACATCGCCGGTGCGAAACCATCCGTCGGTTGTCCAGCGGTCGGCGGTTTCCGGCGCTTCAAAATAAGTCGCCGCGACCCATGGACCGCGAACTTCCAACTCCCCGGACGCAACGCCGTCCCACGGCGCTTCGCCTTGCGCGCCCATCACTCGCAGTTCGACGAACGGCGCAGGAACCCCCTGCTTCGCGCGGATTTTATATTTTTCGTCATCGGTGCAATGCGCCAGTGTGGACTTGATCAGCCCAGTGGTGGCCAGCGGGGCCGTTTCGGTCATGCCCCAAAGATGCGTGATGTGAAAACCGAAGCGGTCGAGGCCGCGCAAAAGTGATTCGGGCACCGCGGAACCCCCGCATATAATTCGCACGGGTTGCGGGGTTTTCCACCGGCCAGGATTTTTCTCGAGCGCGTCGAGCACGCCAAACCAAACCGTCGGCACGGCGCAGGCAAGCGTGACTTTTTCACTTTCTATGAGACCCAGCAAACTTTCCGCGTCCACGTGCGGGCCGGGTAAAACCAACTTTGCGCCCGCCATGGTTGCCGTGAACGGCAAGCCCCATCCATTGGCATGAAACATGGACGATGCCGGCAGCAAAACGTCGTTGTGGCTGATGCCAAAGCAGTCCGTGAGACTTTGAGTCAGGCTGTGCAGCACCAGCGCGCGATGAGAATAGACCACGCCTTTGGCCTTTCCCGTAGTGCCGGAGGTAAAACACATAGCCGCCGCTTCGTTTTCTTCCAACAGCGGATAGACGAATTCATCGTCCGCAGCGGAAAGAAAATCCTCGTAGTTTTCGTGTGCGCGCGGAATCTTCCCGCCGCTGAACGGCACCACGAAAACGCGTTCGAAATTCGCGTTCGTGCGGAAGGATTCGTAAACGGGCAGCAAGACGTCGTCAACGATCAGATACCGGTCACGCGCGTGATTTGCGATGTAAGCAAGCTCGTCGGGATGAAGCCGCAGATTCAAGGTGTGCAAAACGCCGCCGGATACCGGCACGCCGAGATAAGCCTCGAGATGTACCGAATGGTTCCACATTAGCGTGGCGACCCGGTCGCCACGCGCCATTCCCGCGAGCTCAAGCGCGCGCGCCAGCCGCCGTGAACGCCGGTAGATCTCTCCATATGTAGTGGATTTGAGCGAACGGTCCGGCTGGCGCGATACAATTTCCACGGCGGGGAATAATTTTCCGGCGCGCTCCAGGATCGGCTGAATCGTCAGCGGAAAATCCATCATCGTGCCGCGCACATTGGCTCCCGTCGCACATTTTGGCCGAAGGAATTCTGGCCGCATCCTACCACTTTTCCGCGTTCCTCCGGACCCCGGCGCGGGCCGCTACTTTCCGGACGTGGTGGTTGACTGCCGAGGGTAGTTGCCGCAAGATGCTCGTGAGTTGCTGGAGCGCTCGCTTCAGCCGGGTGTGGCTGGACCTGGCCGCCCGCGCCGAGATCCTGTCTCTTCAGCTTCGCATTACGCGCCCTGGCGATGGTCAGGGGCACAAGGAGAACGACCGTGAAGAAATTGTACGTGGGCAATCTGTCGTTCAAGGCTACGGAAGAGCAGGTGGCGGCGCTGTTTGCTGAAATTAGCGTAACTCCGGATTCACTCACGCTGTTGCGCGATCGTTTTACTGGCCAACCTCGCGGATTCGGTTTCGCGGAAATTGGCAATGACGCGGAAGCTGAAAAGGCAATCGCCGCTCTCAATGGCAAGGATTTCCTGGGGCGCGCGCTGGTGGTGAATGAAGCTCGTCCCCAACGCGAAGGTGGCGGCTCTGGTGGTGGCGGAGGTCCACGTGGTGGACACGGCGGCGGTCATGGTGGTGGTGGAGGTGGCGGACGCGGCGGCCATGGCGGAGGCGGTGGCGGCGGACGAGGCGGTGGAGGTCGTGGCGGCGACCGCGGGGGATATGGCGGTGGAGGAAGAGATCGCTAACAGAAGCTTTTGTTTGAATGATTGAGCAATTGCAAGCAGGGCGCTGAGAGATTCAGCGCCCTTTTATTTTCTGAATGCGTTGCTCACGCCGTCGCGATGCTCTTCTTCCCGGAAAATTTTCCAGGATGCGAAATTTCGCTCTTAATCTCTCTGCCACTGCAATGAAATTGTTCCAGCGTCGCGCTTCGCAAGCCCAGCGTAATGAGTCCGGGTATATCCAGTCCCGATTCCGCCTCGTCGAGGTCTTCCGCGGAGGCATACAATGCCGGCATGCGCGGAAGAAAGACGGGACAGCAATCGTGAAACGGCTCGGACGAGATATCGTACGTCCCGATTTTCTGCGCCGTGGCCATGATTTCTATTTTGTCCGTGCCGATAAGCGGCCTGAACACAACCATGCGCGACGCGGCATCCACGGCCACAAGATTCCGCAAAGTTTGTGACGCTACCTGGCCCAGGCTGTCGCCGGTAACCAGTGCCAGAGCGCGATCGCGTTTTGCGAGCACTTCGGCGATCCGCAGCATCATTCGGCGATAGAGCAGCACACGATAATTTTCAGGAGCGTAGCGCACGATCTCGCGTTGTATCGGTTCAAACGGTATGCGGTAAAGTTTCGCGTGAAATTGATACGGCACCAGCTGCCGCGCAAGCCCGCTAGCCACGTGCAGCGAAGATTCTCCGGGCATCGCGCCCGACCCGTAAAAATGCGCGAAGCTTAAATGCGCGCCGCGCTTCATCATGTGGTACGCGGCCACCGCTGAATCGTACCCCCCCGATAGCAGGCACATCATCCGCCCCGCGGTGTTCGCAGGAAGCCCACCAGCCCCGGGGATTTTCCTGGCATATACCAGCGCGGGCCCGGAAGTAATTTCGACGTAACAGGTCAGTTCCGGATCTTTCAAACGCACGCGCACGTTGCGCCCTTGCGCGCGAATCTTTTCCAGAAGATGACGTCCCACGGCCGCTTCCACCTCCAGGCTCGTTTGAGGAAACGATTTGTCGCTGCGTTTTGCGCGAACGGCAAAATTCGCGAAACTCAGAGGCTCGATTTCTTCCCAGGCTGCCCGACAAATAGCTTCCATGTTGCGTTCCACGGTGCGCGCGAGCGCGTAAAACGCAATTCCTAAAACCTGTTCCACGCGAGCAATCGCTTCTTGTTGCGACGCGCCATCACCGAGCGAGACCACGAATCGGTCGCCCGGCTTCTCGATGCGATCTATGGGGATGCCCTGCAGCGACTGCCGCAGCGCGGTGGAAAGTTTGCGCAGAAAAAAACGCCGGTTGCGGCCCTTGAGCCAGGCCTCGTGGTAATGCACGACGATGACTGGGTTGCTCATACGAATTTCACTTGGCTTGCATGTTCCCTTAACGTCCCAAAAGTATAACAGCCGCCCGGGCCGGCGTGTAGGCGTCGCCATCGGCGCCATTCGTCACCTCCTGATGTTCGCGGCTCAAGTTCTGTGGGCGCGCTAAAGCAATAATTTACAAGCTGCAGTCCCTGTGATACACACGGGGCGCAACGCCGGGGTGTTCCAATCGTGCGATAACTCAAAGGAAACAGCCCGAATTCAGACGCGACTTTCCACTACATCGGGGGTTATTATCTGCAACACTCCAGTGCAAGCGGGCTGGCTGTGGGGCGCGAATTTGAAAGCGACCTGAAGCTGTTGCGGTGCATCAAAGCTTTACCCGGACAACGGGAGGAGTTATGTGGAATAGACGAGACTGGGACGATTTCTTCAATATCGTAAGAAAACCAGGCAGCACGCACCGGCCGCCGCGCCCTGTGGACTTGTCTCGTCGCAATCGCTTGGTGCCCACGGAAGGCTATAGCCTGGCTGAACTTGACGATGCAGGCCTCAGTATCGAGAAGGCAGAGTTCTTGGGCTTGCCAGTGGATGCCGGCCGTGTCGGATCTTACGGACCAAACGTCGCTGCACTGCGCGAATTCATTCGCTCTACCCGCTCACGGTTCTAAGATACTCTAGCGCTTAGCAGGTATATTTGTTTTCCGCGACGCCTGCTCCATGTTTAAGCTCCCTTCCCGCTCCTCGTCCCAGGCCCGGAACGCCCAGAGAGTAGTGTAAAAATCCCTCCCGCTATTGCCCCACCAATCGAGATTGCGTCCCAGGCAAGTCCCGAGGCAACTGCCAACACCGCTGTCGCGCCGAATGGAACAAGCAAGGCCGCCAGTGCAGCTTCGCGCACTCCGATGCCGGCTTGTGTGATCGGAATAGCCGCTGAAAGTTTTGCCAGGGGCCACGCAAACAGCCATACGCGGAAGCGAAGATGCAAACCGCACGCGTTTGCGAGCACAACGTTGAGAACGACAAAAATCAGTTGCACGGTGACGCTCATACTCAGCGCTCTCACCATTTCTCCGGGCTGCTTTATGGTTGAATGAACCGCGCCCCGCAACCGGACGAACCTTCGCCTCATGCGATAGGAAAATCGCCTCACAGGCAGCATTGCAATCGCGCTCGCGGCAGCAGCGATTCCGACAACTGCGATTCCTCCCGCAAGCTCGAATATTTTTCGGCTCCGCGGATCAAGCGTTCCGGGCACCAAGGCTGCTCCGACAGCGGCCAGCAGCGCGAGCGCCGTAAAATCGGAAATCCTGTCCACCAAACTTCCCAATAGAACGCCAGCCCTGCTTCTCGCCACTCGCAGCGCCATCGCCACGCGCAGAATATCTCCGCCAATCAGCGAAGGCAGAAACAACGACCCGAACAGCCCGGCGAAGTAACATCGCGCAGCTTGGCGAGCGCCGATGCCCGCGCCGCCCAAGTTCAAGACCAACCGGTATTTCGCGGCTCCAATGCAGTGTGCGGCGAGATACCCAATCAGAACCAGAATCCACAGCCGCGCTGGTAAAAGTCCGAGGGCTTGCCAAACCTGGCGGCCCGGCAGAAGCCGAAAAAGAAGGTAAAGAACTAGCGCGCTTCCTCCATACTGCAGAATTACTTGCAGCGTCTTGCGCGGCCAATTTCGTTTGGGGGATCGCGTTTCGGGCTGGAGTGTCACGGGAGGCGTCGGCACATTATGCGGCTGTCGGCTCCACGCTACAAGTGCCGCGCCATAGGATCGGTTATCGATTGACTCGATTATTCCGCCACCGCGACTCGCTTCCCGGTTTCATACGGCCCGAATTTCCCACCGCGGGCCAAACTCAGCGCACGTTCTCTACCAGGAAAAGGTCCGACAGTTCCCGACTGAAGGAATAAGCGTAGGATTTCCCGTCTGGCGTGAAGCGAACGTTTTGAATCGCCGTTACGCCGGCCAAGTCGGTGGGCGCGAGCGTCGTTACAAGCTCTCTTTTGCCGCTTGCCACGTCGAGCCGATATACGGGTGCCGAGGTTTTTTCGTCGTGGAACACATAAGCCGAGCGACCGTCTGCGGACCAGGTAATCCAAATATCTTTCGGCAACCAGCCCGGCAGGCTTTGGGGTTCTCCCCCTGCGAGGGGATAAAGCTGACCTTTGCCGCTCAAATCTCGAGCGAAAGCAAATTTGCCGTCGGGTGAAACCATGTGGGATTCGAAGTGTGCCGGCTCCACGGAAATCAGAGGTGTTACTGCACGCGGCGCGCCACTAACAAGATCTTGAACATACATTCGCCATCCGTTACCGTCATCGCTCGCGAAATAGATGGTCTTACCGTCGGGCATCCAACCCTTCTGAGCAATTTGTCGGATTCCATTGGAGTTCAGCGTTTGCGTTTCCCCCACTCCAGTCGGCAGCACAGCGAGATGTATTCCCCGCCCTACTGTTGCGGCTTCGGACGCTAACACCCGCGTCCCGTCTGGGGAGAGAACAGGCGAAGACCAGGCACCCAGCTTTACTGCCGGCGAACCATCGGTTTTTCGCAAGTAGGCTAGGCCCTCAGCGCCGGCCGCCGATCCCCAATCGTCGAATGCGAACTGTCTGCCGTCTAGTGAGAGATCTCTGAGTTGGGCATAATCGAGCCAGGAGAGGTCACGTTCCTTCGTGTCCACAGGTCCCCGAAATTGCAACCCGCTCCGCCAAGATTCTCTCGAGATCAGGATACGACCGTCATGCGACACGTCATGCAGGCGGAGCATGCCTGGTAGCCGAAGAACAATCCGTTCTTTCCCCTTTAACGGCAGAGCATGGATTGCGTCCGCCCAACCCTCGTTCTGAGTGGCGGCACACCACACTTCTTCTCCCGACGGCGGCCAAGCGACCCCCTCCACGCTGATAAAAACCGGCGAACGGATCAGCTCTTTTCCGTTTCGGTCCAGGGCGACCACCAATCCCGCATCGCCGTCTACGCTCACAAATTCTGCAAATGCCACCGCGTTAGCGCGCGGCGAGATCCGCACGTAGCCCAACGAGCGGACACTCTCGTAGATCACCTTTCCACGCGGGAATTCCACGCGATACTTTCCGGCAACCTGGCGGATCACGGCCATCTCGCTTCCGTCGGCAGTCCAGTCAGCAGAAAGGGTATCCTGCGCGATTTCCCGAGGCGACCCGCCGGATACTGGCACAGTAGCCAAAGTCCCTTGGCAATTTCCGATGTATCGATCTTCGCAACCGAGCGAAATCGCCAATTCCGAAGCAGAGGTTGCAAACAACGTGGAGTTGATCAGGTTTAGTGGGCGCGATTCCGGACTGTCCGGGACGGTCGAATAGAGCTGGACGGGCTGGCCGTTCCAGCTCGCGCTGTAATAGATCGAGCGTCCGTCGGAAGCGAAACGCGCAGCGTAGATCAAGCCGCGTTCGAATGTCAGTTGATGGTACGAAGGCGGCGAAGTAGACCCAGAGCCGCGAAAGAACAACCAGCCTCCCGCCGCCCCAACAATGAGCAGGAGTAAACCTGCAGCAAGCGGCACGAGCCACTTGCGCGGCTGTTTCCCTGCGGATGCCGGGAGGACCTGCGCTGAACTCGTCGATGTATTTCCGGAAATGCCTTCGAGATTGAACGCCAGGTCTCGCGCCGATTGAAATCGCTGCTGCGGTTTTTTCTCCAGGCACCGCCGCACAATTCGTTCGAGCGCCGGCGAGATTGGCTTGGCCGAGGTGGTTAGCTCCGGCGGGTCCTCCTTCAAGATCGCCGTCATGGTTTCCGCCGAAGTGTCCCGGCGAAAGGCGCGCTGGCCCGAAAGCATCTCGTACAAAATAGTTCCTAAAGCAAAAATGTCCGAGCGCGCGTCGGCCGGCTCGCCCTTCACCTGCTCGGGGGACATGTATCCCACGGTGCCGAGAACCACGCCCGGGGACGTGTCTTGCGGCGTGGCGTCGAGAGTTGCGTTTTCGTCTGCAGCTGCTTGCAGCTTTGCCAGCTTCGCGAGACCAAAATCGAGGATCTTCAGGCGGCCGTCTTTCGTGACAAAGACATTTTCAGGTTTCAGGTCGCGATGAACGATGCCTTTGTCGTGCGCGGCGGCGAGTCCTTCCGCGATTTGCGAAGCGTCTTCCACTGCGCGTCGCGTGGGGAGCGCGCCGCCGTTCAACTCTTCGCGCAGCGAGTGGCCTTCCAGAAGCTCCGAAACGAGAAAAGGCGCGCCGTTATATTCGCCGATGTCGTGAATCGCAAGGATGTTCGGGTGATTCAATGCGGCGACAGCGCGGGCTTCTTGCTCGAACCGCCGCAACCGATCCGCGTCTCTCGCAAAGGCTTCGGGGAGGACTTTGATCGCTACGTCGCGCCCCAATCGCGTATCTTTCGCGCGGTACACCTCGCCCATCCCGCCCGCGCCGATAGGGGCGACGATTTCGTAGGGACCTAGCTTGGTTCCGCTGGGAAGCGCCATTGTGTGACGGCATTATACAGACTCAGAAACCAAAAGCAGTGACAACCGTCGACATGGACTCAGAGCCTGATCAACGCGCCTCGGAAACCGCCTCAATACTGGGCCGCGAATCCGGTTGCAGTCGCTGACACAAAACTTTAAGGTATTGGCTCTTCAACAGTCCAGGGGGAGCGAGTGAAGAAGATTCGAGTGGTGCAATTTGGTGTTGGGCCCATCGGCGCGTCCATCGCTCGCTTGATGCGGCAGAAGACAACCCTGGAGATTGTCGGAGCGATTGATAAAGACCCGGTCAAGGTTGGCCGCGACCTCGGCGAAGTGGCGGGAGCGGCGGATGCGCCCTGGGGCGTCATCATTTCCTCGGAATCGCAAACTGTGCTGGCAAAACCTGTGGATGTTGTAATTCACTCCACTTCGTCATACCTACCGAGCGTGATGGATCAATTGCTGGAATGTCTCGCGGCAGGCTGCTGCATCGTGTCGACCTGCGAAGAATTAGCCTACCCGTGGAGAAAACACCCGGACCTATCAAAGCAACTCGACTCCGCCGCGAAAGAGGAAGGCGTCGCACTGCTTGGCACCGGAGTGAATCCCGGATTTGTGATGGACAAACTGGTCTTGACGCTCTCCGCGGTTTCGCAACGAGTGGACTGGGCCAGCGCCGTGCGCATCGTGGACGCCTCGAAGCGCCGCCTGCCATTGCAAAGGAAAATCGGCGCGGGCATGACGCCCGAAGAATTTCGAACGCAAGTTGCCGCCGGCTTGATCAAACATCACGGATTGCCGGAATCGATCGCCATGGTCGCTGACGGGCTGGGCTTCGCCTTGGATGATATTTCAGAGACGATTAATCCAGTGATCGCGGAAGAAGAGGTGAAGACAGAATTTCTGGAGGTTGCGAGCGGGCAGGTGGCTGGAGTGCATCAGATCGCTCGCGGAACTGCCGCAGGTAAAGAGAGGATTTTTATGGAACTGAAAATGTACGTCGGCGCAAAGCAGCCCTCCGACACAATCGAATTGAAGGGCGAGCCAAATCTTTCGCTTGTCATTCCCGGCGGCACGCATGGCGACGTCGCCACCGCTGCCGTCGTTGTCAACGCAATTCCTGCCATCCTCGCCGCTCCGGCCGGGCTGCGTTCCGGGCGCGATCTCCCTTTCAGCTTTTTCCCATCCTTGGCGGCGAAGTAGGATTTCTTCGCTAAGATTTTTTCCAGAAACGCGCAACAGCGGCAAAGTCCGGATCGTCGGTCGAAGATTTTTTCACCGCGTCATAGGTGGAATAAGCGGCGGCCGCGGCCGGAAGCGTGATCGCGTGCTGCTTAGCTAGATCGAGCGCGAGCGCGATATCTTTGTGCATCAGGCGAAGAGGAAAACTTGGCGGAAATTCGTTTTTCAACATCAGAGGCGCTTTCACGTCCAGAACCCCGGCGCGGGCCATGCTGGATTGCAGCACTTCTATTAGACGCTCGCCGGGAACACCGGCAGTCGTAACGAGCGCGAGCGCTTCAGCCAGCGCGTCCACCTGCAGCGCCAGAATCAAATTCATGGCCAGTTTCACCGTTTGGCCGGCCCCGGTAGGCCCCAGAAGAAAAATGTGTTTCGCCATCGTTTGAAGCGCGGGCTTGGCGCGCTCGAGAACTTCTTTTTCCCCGCCGACCATGAAAACGAGCTCGCCTTTTTCGGCGCCCCAGGTGCCGCCTGTGACCGGCGCGTCGAGAAAACCCACTCCTCGTTCCGTGCAGGCGGCTCCTATTTTGCGAGCCAGCGCGGGAGAAACCGTGCTGGAGTCGATGTACGTGCTGCCGCGCCGCAAACCCTCCATGGCGCCGTCGCGACCCCACAAAACTTCTTCGAGCGCGGGCGGATCGCTGACGATTGTAATCAGCACGTCGGCTTTCGCAGCCGTCTCGCGTGGATTTGTTCCGACTTTCACATCGAACTGCGCGTTTTCGCGAGCGAGCTCCTCTGTCTTTTCACACGTGCGATTCCACACCACCACGGGAAATCCGGCCTTGAGCAGATTTCTGCACATCGGCGTGCCCATTAATCCGAGCCCTATGAATCCGACGGTTGGTTTCATCCACGCCTCCGGAAATAAGAATCGAATATACGCGCTCGGCTGCAAGAATGCTGTCGGAAAACTGCGACGGAGTCATTCGAAAGAATGCCGTGCAGAATCGTGCTCGCCGCTAGGATTTTTTCTTGGAAGCCTGGGCCGGAATGGGCGTGGGCCGGGAAGGCTCGGCATGAGTTTCGCTGACGCGAACCACGAACTGATAAGGAATTTCGACGCGCATAGTTTTTTCTCTGCCGCCCAGGGAAAAGCGGTCCTCCAGAAAGATGGACTTTCCCGAGTCGGACACCAGGATGCCGACCGCCGAGAGTTGAATATCGGCTGCGCGATAATGCGCTTCGACGCGCTTGCCTACCAGCGATGAGTAGCGTCCCATAATTTCCCAGTTTGAAATGTGTGCAGAAAGCGGTCAATGGTACCACCAGGTATACTATTCGGTTAAATAGATTACTAACGAACTAGTGCGAAGGATGGTGAGATGGGGGAGCTTCATATTGAAAGACGATCGAATCCAGAGGCTTCAACTTCAAATCGGCGGTGAACATCAAAACGAGCGGCGCTACGATGCTGAAAGCGAGGTAGCTCAAGAGCAACGGTAGTACCCATCCGAGCGCGCCGGGCTGGCGAGAATAGTGGGCGCTGGCCAGCCACCAGACTATTGCGCCAGCGACGAGGCCGGCATAGGCCGGGAGGTTTCGGCTGAGTGCGGAGATTTCCAGCGGATGCTGGCAGTTGGGGCAGATCAGGTCGTAAGAGTACGCGACGACTTGTCCTGGCGGAAGGAATGCAAAGCAATTCGGGCACTGGCGCGCCGACATACTCACCTCCTAAAACTAGTTAAATTCCATTCCAATCCAACAATATAACGACCGATCTCGCGACGGCTCAAACCGGCGAAAATTCGACGCGGTGGCGGAACGGGTCAATGCGCTCCGCGCGCACACGAATGCGGTCACCGAGGTGGAAAATCACCTGCGCGCTTTTGCCGCGCGATCCTCGGTGCTGTTCGCAGACGATGGCATGGTCGCGGTCGCGATAAGCGCATCGTTGGGCCGTAAATTCCTCCAGGCGGTCCACGCTGACGAGACCTTCCACGAAAATTTCCACTAGCTCGACGAAGAATCCGAATTTCTGCACTGAAATAATCAGCGCGTCGTACTCTTCGCCGAGGTGGCTTTCCATAAACTGCGCGGTCTTCCATTCCATCAGCTCGCGCTCCGCTGAATCGGCGCGGCGCTCGGCTTCAGAGCTTTCCACGGCGATTTCCTGGAGTTCGACGCGGCGATAAGGTCCGAGCATAGCGACGGATTCAGGCCTGCCCGGCCGAGGATCCTCGACCGCGGCTCGAATCGGCTTTACGTCAGGGTTCTCCAGCGCCCATTTTAGGGCGCGATGAACGATAAGGTCGGGGTAGCGGCGAATGGGCGAAGTGAAATGAGCGTACTCGTTCGTCGCGAGCGCGAAATGTCCCAGGACGTCGGCGGCGTAGCGCGCTTGCTTAAGCGAGCGCAGCATCAGGTAGGAAAGAATGCGCTCCTCCGGCTTGCCGGCGATTTTCCGGGTGAGGCGCTGATAGTGCTGCGGACGAATATCCACTTCATCGGCGGCCGGCATTGTGACGGTCATCGGGCGCGTTCGGCCGCGTTTTCCACGGCCGGTTCGGGCTTCCTGCCGCACAGAACCGTGGCGGACGGCTACGCGGCGCTGCGCGAGATCTTCGACCCCCAGGGAATAGCCGAAAGCCTGGGCGAGTTCCTCG
>Ga0302222_10000489_pt1 | contig 22674 bp, 16 predicted proteins | sample II_Palsa_E2_2_FD_194570 | JGI IMG/M metagenome (GOLD analysis project Ga0302222, IMG submission 194570) | Peat permafrost microbial communities from Stordalen Mire near Abisko, Sweden - II_Palsa_E2_2 | ecosystem: Environmental > Terrestrial > Soil > Palsa > Peat permafrost | place: Sweden... | reverse complement strand
TCCGCCGGGGTAGTGGAGAACAACGGTAGGCCACTCAGGCTCCTCTGATCGGACTTGGTGATCATTTTTGCTGCGACTGCAGTTTCACCTTCTTTGAGCATGATGGTCCCTTTGTATTGACAGTTCTCAATGATTGGGATGCCATTCACGGTCGTTGCGCCCAAAGTCTGGAGTTGGATTTCCAACTCCAGGGCTAGACTTGAATTTCCATGAACCTGCGGTTTGACCTTGAGCGTGAGCCCGAGATCCTGATATGTGATGGATGGAATCGTCGAACTGGATGCACTGGAGAGAGCGGCGGCGGTGGAGGACGATATCCCCAGAGCCTGCAAGGTTGAGGCGCTAACTGAACCAAGTATTGAAGAATAGCTAGAGGTCATGATGGGGTAGCGCGATCCCATTCTAAAGGTTGTGTTGTCTTGTTCCTGCGCGCGCAACTGAGCATGATTGAGCAATCGGACCCAACTCTCATTCAAGGAAAGCGCGGCGGATATCTGGTCAAGACTTAGCCCCATAAGCGTAATGCCGCCGCCGAATGTCGCCAGCGGTTGGCTAAGAATCGAAGTCGACCCGCTTTCCAATTGGGCGACAAGGGCCGCAAGGCTCGAACCGCTGCTCGTGCTGAGAGCGGCGGGAATGTTGTAAAGATTGAAATTGTTCGGGACGTGCAGGCCGATGGTTCTTGCGTATGTGTGGTCGATCTGGAAGACTTGCAAATCGAGCAGCACCTCCGGGCGAACGCCACGCAGTTGCCCCAGAAACTGGGTGGCGGAAGCCAATGCCGCCTGCGGTCCGCGTATAGTGATGGTGCTCGAGGCGGCGTTCAGGCTGACGATCTGGAAGTCAAAGATCGTCCGGAGCGAGTTCATCACCTCTTGCAACTCTTGAGGATCACCTTCGCCGGGGATGTAAAAGGAACGCATGCCCATGTGATCGAAGAGACGGTGATTTTCTTTGGAATCGGCGCAGGAAAAGATAATTGTGCTGTCGAGGGCAACGCTGAAGCTCTTCGTGACCTCGGAGGCGGCTTGCATGGCGGTTGAGAAATCAGCCCTCTCAATGTCGAATCGCACTGGGCGACCGACGAAGCTATCGTCGAACACCTCAGTCAACCCGTAGCTTTCCGCGACCGCAGTGAGCAGACCGCGCGAGTCTCCGCGGTAGTGGAAATCACGAGGGCCGTCAATTGGTTTGAGGGTGAGCGCGTCTGAACTGGCGACCACTTCCGGCGGGTTTGCGACCGGCACTGGCGAAGGCCGCAAGGCGTCATGCATGCGTTGCTGGACGAACTCGTTCTGGGGATCGAAATTCAGGGCGGTCCGGAATTCTTCCGACGCCTCTGCTTGCCGACCGTCGAGCAGGTCGGATCTTCCGAGTTCTACATGCATGGCAGCTAGACGCTGGCGCGACAGGTCTAGCGCCGTCTGGTACTCAACGTTTTGCGGAACCAAGCGAGACGCTCGCTGAAATTCATAATAGGCCTGGTTGAGATGTTGCAAGGTCTGCGGCCTGGATTGCTCGAGTTCAACTCCCCGTGCGAAAGCCTGGCGGGCGAGCTTCAGGTCTTTCGCGCCACCGTGACATGCCGGCGCAACTGCGGTATCGGAGCACAGACGTTGCATCCGGGACGATTGACCGTCTGCGGTTAAACAGATTCCGGCAAGGAACAAGCACGGTCCCGCTGGCCACCATCGCATATGGTTAGAATGTTCCGCGGCGACTCTCTTGCAAGACTGTTCGGAAAAAAATATGGGACAATGCTTTCGCGTTTGACCACACGGCGATTGGCGCGGTGGCTATAGCAATATAGAGTCGCCGCCGCAGCTGCGCTCTGGATTGTTACCGCGACATGGGAAGGTGATTGTTGTCCACCTGTTATTGTCGATCCTCCCAATGGCTTTCTTGCGAGTGCCGTCTTCGATCTGCCTAGTCTGGCTGTGCCGAAATCGGACTCACAGGTTGGGGCCAGCCACAGAGGTCTCCTAAAAGGGGCAAAAACTTTTGTCGCAAATCCTCCTTGCGAATGAGGGCGTCCAAGAGTGTCAAGACACTGTCTACGTGCGAAGGGAGTGCCACTTCGTACATCCCAACAACTTTTACCGCCGCGCGCGTAGACAGGATTACCGCGGGAACGATCAGGTTCACGAAAGGCATGTCAAGATCGACGAGCACGACGTCCGGTTGGTGAGTCACGACCAACTCGATGATCTCTTCGAAGTTCGCGGCCCGACCAGTTAAGTCGACAATTGCGTGCAACTCAAGCACCGCTGATACGCTTTCCATATATTGAAGCGATCTGTCCGCAACTATCACTCGCAGCCGATAGTCTCTTCTGGTGCGCGCGAAACTGGGGCATGTGTCAATTTGAGCTATTGCAGCTCTCATATTGTCTCCTCGCTGTCTGCCACTCTGTGGACCTTAGCTTAAGTTCTCTGTAGCGACAGTTAAGTGTTTGAAAGGTACGAGTAAAGATTCTGTCATCGTTCTTCACGCGCCAGAGCTTCAGACGCGAGCCCGGCATCCTTGTTCCGCTGGGTCTCTGGGCCGCGCATGCCGAGAAGACATTTGCCGTTGGAGCCAGAAAGGAGTTTGCCCCGAATGAACCCGGCGGAAGTAAGAACGCCGCTTCGCGTGCATTTGTACTGCAATCCAATCGAATCGCTACACGACACTCGATCAACAAATCCTTAACTAAATTGAAAACGAGTCTTTACGCATAGGCTGTCTTCAGACCACGTCTCATGAGCATTTACGAAGTTCGATCGCCGGATGGTCGGAGAAAGAGGAGATCCGATGAAACGTTACGTGTTCGATTTGTAGGTTGCTTCGTGGTCGCAGGCAGGCGTTCAGGCCCAATTGGTGGGCTGGTCCCAGAGATTCCCGTCGATTTGTTGCGGATAACACGACATTGCGCGCGGGCAAATACACGATTGGTCGAATCAACGTGAGTGGATCGACAATTGCGCTTTGGTCAGGAACGACGGCTTCCGCCATTAGACGGAGGTATGAGACTGCAGGTAGATCGGAATGCCGACCGGCTCGATGCGATGGGAGCATTTTTCATGCTTGATGCAGGAGACTATAGGCGTCAGACCTCTGCCAGCCAGGCATGAACACAGTAGCTGGGCTGGTCGATTTGAACGTTTATTGACCGAGTCAGTCTGAGCTGTTTCCGGCGACTGCTTTGTCATTTGGTTGAACGGACAGACCGGCAGGCAGTGTAATTTGTACTTCAAGGCCTCCGCCGGGCGCATTGTCCGCTACGATGTTTCCCCCGTGAAGAACCACCGCCTGTTTCGCAATAGCTAGTCCCAGCCCTACACCTCCTGTCTTGCGTTCGCGGGAATCGTCGAGACGGTAGAAAGGTCGGAATAGATCTTCGAGAGAGGTCGAAGGGACGCCGGGACCATGATCCCTCACTTTGATTTGGGCTACGCTCCCGTCATGAGTTGCGTGAAACGACAGTATGACGTCAACATCGCTTCCTATTGCGGTGTACCGAATGGCGTTACGAATCACGTTCTCTAGGGCACTTCGAAGCATCTCGGCGTTGCCGAATACTCGACACGATTCAGCCTCCCGCAAAAGGACTCGACGCTGTGCATTTCGAGCCTCATAGTCCGCGTCGGCCACAACCTCAACGAGCAGATCCTCCAATTGCAAGTCCGCTTTTTCAACGATTCGACCTTCAGCCTCAACCCGAGAAAGCACAAGAAGCTTACCGATCATTTCATTCAATCGGTCGGTTTCCCGTTCTAGACGTTGGATCGCTGTCGCAACTCCAGGATGATCGACCTTGCGTATGAGCTCCAGCGCCAGGTTGATCCTCGTCAGCGGTGAACGCAGCTCATGAGAAACGTCACTGATCAGACGTTTCTGCGCGTGGACTAGGGATTCCAACTGCGCAGCCATTTGGTCAAAGTCGCCGACCAACTGAGCGATCTCATCGCCACGTTTATCCAGTGGTTTACCGGCACGCGCCGCAAGATCGCCTTTGGAGATTTGTTGAGCAGCCACTCGCAGACGTCCAATCGGTGCTGTCAGATAACGTGCCAGAACAAAACAGACAACACCAGAGATAAAGAACCCTAAAGCGAGGTCGCGGAACGGATGCCGAGTGGGGTGGCCGGTGCCGGGAGTGCCAAGCGGCAGAATGACGGCAGCCACATATGAAGCTTTGTCATTTCGCACAACAGGTTGGGCGAGTATCAGTCCGGCACCCCCGTCCCCATATTCCAGCTTTCCACTTTGCAGCACACGTTTAAGGAGAATCACCTCTTCTTTAGGAATGGGTCTGGTTGAAATTTGGCTGCCAGTGGAATCGACGATGAACATCTGCCAACCAGAGGAGAGTTGAAGCTCTTGCGTATACGCATCGAGCGCTGCACTGCCAGACTGCTCGTAGATCTGCACCGCGTTTCGCGCGCAGAATGCAACCAGTCCTAAGGCGGATGGCAGTCCGGGCGGCTGTGGTCCAATCGTTCCGTACGAAAGTGCAGCTATCGCAAAAAAGAGAGCCTGAACAATCCAGAACGAAATGAAGATCTTCCAGGCGAGTGTCCGCATAGCCTTTAGTTCTTCCCGCCAGATGGTGCATCAAAGTATACGTATCCTACGCTGCGAATGGCCTTGATGCGCTCATCCCCTGGCGCCATTTCTCCGAGTTTTTGTCGCAGTTTGCTCACATGAACGTCGACACTGCGATCAAAAGCGGCCAGGTTTCGCCCGAGCACTAATTTTGCCATTTGCTCGCGCGTGACAACTTGCCCCGCCGAACGCAGCAGCAACTCCAGAAGATTAAATTCCACGGCAGTTAACGTCAACGGCCGCTTGCGGCAACGAACGGTACGGGTCGCAAAATCCATTTCAACATCACCGAGAACAAGAGGGGCCACTCTTGGGACGGCCCGGCCGGTGCCCATGTCGGAGACAGGGCGCCGCATGATCGCGCGAATCCTAGCCAGGAGTTCTCGCGGGCTGAAAGGTTTCGGGACGTAGTCATCCGCTCCTACCTCCAAGCCGACGATTCGGTCCAGTTCCTCCCCCCGTGCAGTCAGCAGGACGACTCGTGCATTGGATTCAGATCGCAGGCGGCGTAGCACTTCCAAACCATTCATGCCGGGCAGCATTACATCGAGTACGATTACGGAATGTTCGCCCGACAATGCTCTATCGAGACCGACCTTTCCTTCATGCGCGAGTTCAGCTTGCAGTCCTTCCGATTCAAGATACTCAGCGAGCATCGTGCACATCTCGATATCGTCGTCAACGATCAAAATTCGATCCATCACCCAAATCACCCTTCGGTAACATACATTATTACTCTGGTTGTTCCACTACGATACAACTCCTTTATGAATCGCAGAAACAAGGACAATTCAGCGTGCAATCATGCACAACAGTAGAGATGCCGCCGGAGGTGCGATGGGGAAGGGCTCGTCCGGCGGCTCTTTCGCAACTGATTGCAAAATACCCTCAAGCTTTGGCTGCCCAACGAGGGTATCGTTCGTTCTGCGTGCCTAATAACTTTTTACCATCGACTGCTAGTGCGTTAGGTAAAGACTATGAAAAGGAAGTGTAAAGTTGTGTCGGATGGAGACCTCGCAGTCTTGCTTTGACCCAGTGCACCAGAACTCTGAATAGCCCGTTCGAGGGGCGCAAGAACTGGATTGTTTTGGATCGTCGGATGGGCTCGGATTTGTTCGACCGGTGCCCTCACAACTCGGGCATTCACATCGGACAAATGCCACGATTTCCAGTTCACCCTGTGGATCTTACGGTAGCGTCACAAACCCTGTCCCCCCCGGAAACTTCTCAGTATCCACGACTTTGCCTCCGAAGGACTTCCGCTTTTATCAGATCGGATATGGACCTGAATGAAGGTAAAGATTGCGAAAAGATTATGTAATCATTTTGTGAATATCTGATTCGAAGCACGCCTACCACGACGTTCGATCTGTTCGCGGGGACTTCACGGTGCAAGAGTCGATCACAAGAGGCGTTCTTACCCATCGAGCGTCGCTCAATTCATTGACAAGCGCTCGCAATAGGGAGGACTCCTGAATGTTGGATTGCTTGCAAGTTTCCAAATGGAACAGATTACGGTCGTCGAAACACCACCTGAAATGGGTTCTGACGGCGTGCGCGATCGTGGTGGCCACACTTCCGATAACGCAAGCTCATGCTGACAAAGAGAAGTCCGCCTATCAACAGGGTAAGGAGCAGGAAGCTCGACAAAACTACGAGGCGGCTTACGAACAGTATCTCCGAGCCTATCAGGCCGAGCCTGCAAATCTCCAGTATCGTGCGGCCTTTACGCGAACCAGATTTCTGGCAGCCGCGGCCAAGGTCCATCGAGGGGTGTTGTTGCGCCAGACCGGGAGCCTTGAGGAAGCGCTGAAATTGTTAGAGGCTGCCGCACAGATTGATCCTTCGAGCGCCATCGCAAATCAGGAATTAGAAAGCACTCGCATGATGATGCAACACAGCAGATTGAAGGGCGAGCAAACGCTGCTGCAAAATGACCGGACGCTCAGTCCCGATATCTTAGATGCCCAAGGCCCAGTGAAGCTGAGTTCCGTTTCCAATACCCCAATTACACTGAAATTGTCGGAAGACAGCAAAATGGTGTACCAGACAATTGCAAAGCTGGCTGGTCTGAATGTGCTCTTTGACTCGGACTACGCGCCGCGCCGACTTACTACCGAACTGAATAGTGTAACGCTCGAAGAAGCTCTTGATCTTGTGGCTGCTGAGTCAAAGACCTTTTGGCGCCCAATGACGGCGAACACGATCTTTGTTGCCGCAGACAACCCTGCCAAGCGCAAGGAATTGGAACAGAGCGTGATCAAGACGTTCTATCTTTCGAACCTAGCGGCTCCCACCGAACTCCAGGACATTGTCAACACACTCCGCGCCGTGCTCGACGTGGCCCGCATTCAACAGCTCACCTCTCAGGACGCCATAGTGATTCGAGGTACGCCCGACCAAGTTCTACTTGCGGAGAAGATCGTGAATGATTTCGACCAAGCACCACCCGAAGTGGTCGTCGACCTTGCGATCATGCAGGTCAGCCGCGACAATCTTCACACGCTTGGCATCAATCCGCCAACCAGCGCCACGGTTCAACTGCAGAGTAACGTCAGCACTACGTCGAGTAGCAGTTCCGGCAGTTCATCCAGTTCAAGCAGTAGCTCGAGTAACTCAATTAACTTGAATACCTTGGCTAATCTTAACGCGACCGATTTCACTGCCACTATTTCAAGTATGAATGCTAGCGCTCTGATGAGTGACAGTCACACCAAGATTATTCAGAATCCTCAGGTGCGATCCATGAACGGTCAGAAAGCGACCTTAAAGATAGGCGAGCGGGTACCGACTGCGACAGGATCAACCCAGTCAGGGATCAGTGGTGTTTCTGTAAGTGGCTTGGCGAGCACTCAATTTCAATACCTGGATGTGGGAGTTAACCTCGACATAACGCCGCACATTCACCCTGACGGGGACATCACGCTCAAGGTCGTGCTCGAGGTGTCGTCGGTGACCTCTTACGTCACCATTGGCGGTATCAGTGAGCCCGTGATCGGGCAGCGGAAGGTAGAACATGAGATCCGCCTTAAGGACGGCGAAGTAAGCCTCCTCGGAGGGATGTTGGACCAAGAAGATACGAAGTCGCTGAGCGGTATTCCAGGCCTCGCGCAGATACCCATCTTGAAATACTTGTTTTCGCAAAAGAGTACTGAGGTCAAGGACGATGAGACTGTATTTGTGCTTGTGCCGCACATTGTCCGGCGGAAACAGTTGGACGAATTCAATCGGCGAACCCTGGATGTTGGCACGGCAAATTCCATTCGTTTGAGACATGTACCGGACGGGGTCGCAGACGCGAATGCCACGAAACCGACTGAGCAGCAGGCCATAGCTGTTAAGGATCCGGGAGACGCAGTTGCAGCGTTGGAACTGAATCCAACTGCAATCTCTGTCGCCAGAGGTGGAACCTTTACGCTAGATGTTGTCCTGACCGGAGCGCAAAACGTACATTCAGTTCCGCTACAAGTGTTCTACGACAAAGCCGGCTTGGAAATCATCAATGTTTCTAACGGAGACTTTTTGTCTCAAGGCGAACAGATCGTGGCTTTGGTTCATCGTGAAGACGCGTTCGACGGCACCACAGAGATCACGGCTTCTCGTCCAGCCGGATCGGGCGGGGCCTCGGGTCACGGGGTGGTTACGACGCTGACCTTCCAAGCAAAGATGCTGGGACGGTTCCCAGTGAAGATTACGAGAGGAGCGATAATCCAGCAGGACGAGAAAGCAACAGCCGTCTCCGGCTCGGAGGTTTCGGTATCGGTGCAGTAGTGTCGCTCGGGGATTGGGTGTTTGCGCGGCATCGCTCGGCGAAACAAGGGCTTGTTGCAATGCGTCAAGGGCGAAACCGGATTGTGTGTCTCCCTGGGGGCAGCGCGGCCTCCAACCATCTGTTGGCACTTCGAGCAGGTGCGACCGTTCCGTCGATCTCCAGAGCGTCGCTTGCATCTTGCGAGGAAAGTCGAAGCCTGGCCCGTACGTTGCCGGGGACAGTACAGGTGATCTCCGGCCTGCGGGCGCTATTTATAGTCCACTCCATCTCCACCGGCCCAAATTCGGTCACGCAGACGCCCTTCGCCCAGTCGAGTCCCGAGAAGCGTGGCTCAATCAGGATGGTTCGCCGATCGATCGGGCCTTCTCTGCGCGCTCCCAAGACGAAGGCTGTCAGAAAGTAGCCGGGGTGCATGCCATAGATATGAACTTTGGATCCGCCGCCTTTCTCCAACTCTTCCCAGGTCGTCTGCCATTCGGACTCGACCTGGTTCTTCCACCCAGTCCTCATCAGGTTCAGGACTTCCTCGTCCTGTTGTTTTTGTTCAATCGCATAGAGCATCTCGAAGAGGTAGTAGTGCGACATCGGTTCGCGCACCTCTTCCATGTGGTTCAGAACCCATTTCCTCACCGAGGCGAGGCGTTCGGGCGGAACAATTCCGCTGTAGAGCGCGAACAGGTTTGCCTGAGTTGTGGGACGAAACCGGCCATCGACCCTAGAATCGGGGAAGGCATGGTCCGACTGAGAGCGAACCTCCGAGCCTGCCCCGAGGAGGGCGCCATCGTAAGCTCCTTGCTGCTCGTTCCACAGAAGCTGGTTGTAAGCAGCCTGCAAGCGTTGCGCCTCCTGCGCAAGCACTTGCGCGTCATTCTGCCTGCCGATGCGCCCGGCAAGGACCGAAGCATCGGCAAGGGCGCGGTGCACCATTGCGTTCAGGCCTGCGCCCTCGCAAATCTCGTAGCGCAGAGGATTATCCCAGACCTCCCATTCCCGTGCTAGAACTAACCCGCGAGTGGTGCGGCGTTGGCGGTACCACGCGAGCAGACGGGTCAACGTGGGCCATAGTTCGCGCACTACGTCTGCATCCCCGGAGCTTTCGAAGTATTCGCGCAGGAGCACGATCCAGTCGCAGCTTCGGTCTTCCATAATGGCGTGTATATCGAATCGTTCGGAGCAGCTATGTGCCTTGAGTTGGCCCTCCGGCTGCTGGGTGAGCGCGATGCGTCGCAGCAGACCGCGCAACAGGCGTGCATCGCCCCAGTGTGGCTTGTGCCCCTCGTCGGGGCCGCGCATCATCACCCGCGTGCAGTCGAAGGCCGGCGGGCTGTTGTCGGTCCACTCCACACGTTCCCGGTCTGCGCAATCGACGTAAGAGTCTTCGCTCAATACTTCGAGCGAGCGTGCGCAGATAGTCCATAGCTGGCTTAGAAAGGGATCGCTGCACACGAACGTCCCTGCTCGTTCGAAGGGATACCGCACCTCGCAGGCCGCTGCTCGCGTTAGACGAATGTGTCCCGTGGTCACGCGCACCCTGAGCCGCAGGAACGCAAAGGTGTCGCCGCCCATCCAGGTCTGCACGTCGGAGCGGGCGATGTAGGTGCATTTGCCGCTCGCTTCCCCCTGCGGCAAACTATATGAAACCTCCAGCGAGCTTCCTTCTTCCGCATCCATCTCCAGCACATGAAAGGCCTGTGCGATTTCAGGAAGACTGAATTCGACTTCGCCGCCCGCGGATAGAACGATGGGGACAGCAGGCGCTCCAGAGGACCATGACCGTTCCGTCTCAGACTGGAGCGGACTGCTGCGTGGGAGGAATCGGATGTCTCCACTGCCGGGGACGATCGCCGACGGCTGCCAGATAGGCAGCGACAGGTCGGGCCTGGTCCAATCGTCAACCTTGCGGGCATCGATATGTTCTTCAACCGAAGACCACGCTTGTGCCCGCGCACCGAAGGAAATCTCCGCCATCGATAGCCATGACGAATCTGTGGCAAACACTTGTCTCCTTCCACTGGGCAGTGTCATCTCCAGCGCGGCGACAAAGCCTGGATCATGCAGCATGATGCGCCCTGTGGGAGCGTCACGATGAACGAGGACAACCATTAGGTTTCGTCCTGGCCGCAGGTGGCTGCGGATATCGCGGCTGTCATACTCCGGCCGCTGATTCTGATAGCGGCCGGGGCCGCGGCCGATGTACCTGCCGTTGACATACAACCGATAGCGAGTGAACGCAAAGAGGTGCAGCACGGCGAGTGAAGGGATCGCGGACAAAGTGATCTCTTTGGCGAAGACGCAGTGGAGGTCGGGCGCCGCGGCATTAGCCTTTCCGTTTGACGAAGAGGCAATCCTTGCGGCGCTCCCTCCTGCTTGAATCGTTCCCAAGGCAGTTCTGGCAGACCAGATTACATCGGCAGACGCCAGTGCGCCTGGCTGTACTGCGGTAACCACGGGCGCGGCGAACGCGGCCGCCCGCGCCACGATTGGCCCGGCAGCAGCGGCGGCGCCTCGAATGAGAAACTCTCTCCGTCTCACGGACGTTCCCCCCACGTCAACGCGACGTATAAGCGCCTGACGACAGACTACCGAGGATAGCGGAAGGCAACCTTTTCAACGCTTAATTCCTCCCCTCTGGCCATTGCCTCGGCAGGCTGTCGGATTGCATCCTTGGCGGAGGCGCCTCAGCACCGGCGCTACTTAGCATCCCCCTGATCATGCTCACAAATAAGACGATTAGGCTCGATTGGATTTCACAATTGAAGCTTCCCTTGCCTTAGAGGTGTCTCGAGACCGGCCAGCCTTTAAATCTACGCGTCAATCCAGTTGGCAGAATCAAAATGAGTTTGAAATATTATCACGGCTACTAAGTTGGCCATCTGTTTCCCACCAAACCAGCCGACACTTATCGTGTTTAAACCGCCTGTTTTCTGCTAAACAGTCCTCGCGGTTTGCAAGTTTCGCATCCGTCTTTCGCTCTGGATAGGGCTTACAAGTCTTTACATCTTCGTCACCAACACTTAACTGATCCATATTCGTTAAAACGGTAGGCTGTTCGTGACTGAGGCGCTGTAGATACGCTTTTCACCGGTAGTGGTATGCACGAGAGGCCCTGGAATACACGGGCGAGGAATTCTTAAGTGATCGACACCAATATTTCAAATTGCCATGTTCGTACTCTTGTGGTGGATGATCACAAGGAGTGGCGGCAAAACATCTGCTCCATACTCGCAGCACAGCCGGAATTGGAAGTTATCGGCGAAGCGTCCGACGGATTGGAAGCGGTCCAAAAAGCGGCTGGGCTAAAACCGGACCTGATTCTGCTCGATATCGGCCTTCCAGGCCTGAACGGTATCGAAGTCGCAAGACGGATATGTCAACAGTCACTGGGCGTGAAAATACTATTTGTATCTGGGAACAACGACCCCGACTTAATCCGGAAAGCTCTGAGCAACGGAGCGCAAGGATATGTTCTGAAGGTAGATGTCAGCACAAAGCTTCTTCCTGCTCTCAAAGAAATTCTTCGGGGTGACCCCGCGACAGGCTGAAAACGTCAGCAGCCACCTGGGAAACAAGTGCCGGTGAAAACCGGTCCTAATCTGCGTTTTCTTTAGAATCGTAGCGATCTCAGCGCACACTACAAACAATAAGCGGTTAACAAACAGGAACAAATCCACATGCATAGCGCAGAATCAAAAGCCACGGCGGAGATTGTTAATCCGAAGAGTAAGGCCTTCCTGAAGCAGGCGCGTCGGCTTCACTTTTATCTGGGCACGTTTTTCGCGCCGAGTATCCTCTTCTTCTCCTTGACGGGGAGCATTCAGCTGTTAGGCTTTCACCAGCCGCGTCCCGGAGGATATCAACCGTCAGTCTGGGTCGCGAAACTTGCCGAAATCCATAAACACCAGAGTCTCGCCGGACCTCCGAACAGGTCTCCTAGGGTAGATCGGGAAAAGCCGCCATTTGACCCAGAGCGGGCACTAGGACCTGGAGGGCCGCCTCCAGGAATGAGACCGAATCTGGCACTCAAAGGTTTTTTTCTGCTGATGTCGATCGGTCTTTTTGCAACTACCTGCCTGGGTATTTATATGTCAGTCAAGTACAACCGAACCGGTGTGGTTTGGGGGTTGCTCATCGCCGGCACCGCTCTTCCAGGCCTTTTGTTGATAACATGAGACATTCTTGGGACATTTCCTCCGAAGATGCTGATGCATGAGGGCCAGAGCGGGAGCCTATACAGTCGTTGCCTAGCGCTTGATAATAGACAGGTAGGCAGCTAATTTCCAGTCGTCGGCTACCCTTTAATAAACCCAGTCTGTCTCGGGACTGGGCTCGATGCCGATACGATCATTAGCGGCTGACGAATTCTCTGGTTGCAACCAAGACAGCGCTTTCTTATGAGCTTCTGGCTCTCAATTCAACTACGCGGAAAGAACGTCCAAACGGAGCGGGAAATCGAAACGATAGTAACTGGGAGCAGAGTCAGCGACGTGTGTGTCGGCGCTCGATTTTGCTGTTCGATTGCGGGCAATCCTGTCGTTTCGGAACCCCTTAGGAAAACGAGCGTCTTCCTGAGCTGGAGAAATACGCATTCCTGTCAACCTCTAAGCCGAGGATCGTAGGAAGAGGGATGGCCGACGACAGCTCTCAATCGCACACACCTGCCATTCCGCCCCCTGCGCTTACGTCCTCGAAAGATTATGTCGACTCTGACCAGGGCATTTGCAATCGCTGAATCGAAGGAATATGCAGTTTGACTTTTGCCAGCATCTTCAGTTTCTCAATCAACTCGTCCAAGGTGGTCCCGGATCCAAAATGAGCATCCACGAACACTAAGACGGCGGACGGAATTCTAATGCGCCCCGAGAGGAGTACGACGGGGACATCGGGCATCAGGCATTTTATCTCTTCGGCAAGTTCTCCCCCCGACATTAGCGGCATTTGATAGTCCACAAGGGCCACATCAAAGAAAATGTTCTTGCAGAGTCCAAGGGCCTCGATTGCGTTGTCAGCCGTTATCACTTCGAACCCACTGTCTTGCAGAACACTAGTTAGTAGTCGTCTAGACCTAGGATTGTCACCTACGTAAAACACTACCGCCTGTTCACTGCGCATCGGTTGGTGACCTCCTCATTCTTACGACAAGTTATAAAAGCATTGCTGCCGCGTGCATGAGTACGCGAATTGATCTTTCACCGCAGAATCAATCGTTAAGAGTTTGGGCACAGCCTGGTAAGCCTGTGTATACGGTGCAATGCAATACTCCGTAGGGTCGCCAACTCTTGCAGATAGCAGACGAAGTAGCGACTGAACTATGTGTTGCAAGGCGTTTCCTATGGCACCGCGCGCGCCAGAGATTCGACGTATCCCCGCTCATAGCCGGAGGTGAACGTGGCGCGTTCCTGTTCTGTGGACCAGCGGCCCACGGGAGGACATCGAGGCCGACCATTTTCGGCGGCGAGTGTGCCCTGGTACAGTCCGTCGCGGAAAGCACCGTTGGCCGCCAATCGCGACTCCGCGCTTAAGTCTGGACTAGGCACGCGCTTCAGATTACCGAGCATCGCCGATGTTCCCATTGATGCGGTGATCACTAATGCATAAGTAGCAAGTTTGTTCATTGTCTCCTCCTTTTAAAGTGAAGAAATCGGCCGAACTTCTAGAAACCACCGCCTCGGCCGCCGCCGGTTCACCGCGCATCGCTCTATGACCCCATGATTCTGACGGGAAGGTGTGGAACGTTCCTCCCGTGTCCATCAGGTACGAGAATTGTCCGATCACTTGCAGAATATGTTGTTAAGACTTCGGCACAGCTTGGTAAAGCTCTGTAAAGCGGCGGGTAACACTTTGCGAAGGTCGAGAAACTTACGAAAGTCGCAGGGCAGAAGTGACCGAGAGGATCAGGGTGCGCCCCATAAGTCTTAAGGCTGAAAGGCAGCTACAGAACTTTACGCAGTCATTACCAAGCATTTACAGCAGAGGCGATCACAATTGAATCATTCTGTGAGGGAGGCATTCCTCGATGGATATGAAAGTGATGACGGCATTGTACAAGGGACTCGGAGCGAGACACAGCCTGATACTTCTCTGGTGGGCGACCTTCTCGCTCTCCACCGCGATGTTGGCGGCACAAACACCCGCGCCGCGGATCACGACGGAGATTGACAATTCCGAGCGGGCGACGATCCCAGGCACGCGACCATCGATAACGAATCTGGCCAACGATGCTGGTCGCGTACCGCCCACAACTCGGATTCAGGGAATTAGCGTGGTGTTCCGCCGTTCTGCTGCACAAGAAGCAATGCTGCAATCGTTGCTTGCTGCTCAGCAAAATACTGCCTCGCCGCTTTATCACAAGTGGCTCACGCCAGACCAGTTTGCCGCTCAGTTCGGCGTTGCTGAATCAGACATTTCGACCGTCGCTGCATGGCTGGAGCAACAGGGCTTCTCCGTCGATGGCGTCTCCCGCAGTAAGAATCGCATCGCCTTCTCGGGCACGGCTGGACAGGTCGCTGCAACCTTCGGTGCCGAATTGCGGTACTACAAGATCGATGGCCACAAGTATTACGCGCCCTCGTCAAATATCAGTGTTCCGGCAGCGCTATCGTCGCTTGTGCTGAGCGTCACCAACCTGTCGAGCTTCAGGCCGAGGTCCCACGTTAAATTCAGACCGAAGTTTACCTCCAGCCAGTCGGGCAACCACTATCTAACTCCTAAGGACGTCGCGACGATTTACGATATTGGTGCAGCGTACACCGCTGGCTATACAGGTTCCGGCCAGTCGATCGCGATTGTCGGCCAGTCGTCCATATCGCTATCGGACGTCGAGAATTTCCAGAGCGCGGCCGGGCTAACCGTGAAGGACCCCACCCTCGTTCTGGTCCCGGATTCAGGCACCGCAACCGTGAGTTCAGGCGACGAGTCGGAATCTGACCTCGACCTGGAGTACTCAGGAGGCATCGCCAGAGGTGCAAGTATCTTCTTTGTCTACGTGGGGAACAATTCGAACTATAGCGTATGGGATTCGATCAATTATGCCGTCGATAACCAGGTTGCACCGGTTATAAGCGCCAGTTACGGTGATTGTGAGACTGACCTTGGCTCAGCCAATTACGCGACGCTGAACGCCGTCCTGGCGCAGGCCGCCGCGCAGGGTCAGACCGTGATTGCCGCTGCTGGGGACAGCGGCTCGACCGATTGCTACGGCTACACCAATCTAACCAGCTCGCAACAAGAGGCGCTGGCCGTGGACTTTCCCGCCAGCAGCCAGTACGTGACCGGCATGGGCGGAACCGAATTTCCGTCAGCCGATGTCTCGTCTTCAAACACAACGTATTGGGACTCGGCCAGCGGCAGCGACGTCATCAGTTCGGCACTTTCTTACATCCCGGAGCAAGTGTGGAATGACGATTCGTCTTCGAATGGACTGTCTTCCGGGGGTGGTGGCGTCAGCACGCTGACGGCCAGGCCGAGTTGGCAAACTGGTGTACCTGGTATTCCATCCGGCAGTTACCGCCTAGTTCCGGATATCTCCTTGGACGCTTCGCCGAACAACGCGGGTTATTTATTTTGTTCCAGCGATTCCAGCGCGACAGGAATTACCGGCAGTTGCTCGAACGGTTTTCGTGACAGCAATGATCAGTACTTGACTGTCGCGGGGGGAACCAGCTTCGACGCGCCCATCTTCGCGGGCATGTTGGCGATTATCAACCAAAAACTGAATTCCACTGGGCAGGGAGTCGTCAACGGCACGCTTTACACGCTGGCCTCGGACGCAACCACGTATGCACAGGCGTTTCACGACATCACTAGCGGGAGCAATGAGTGCGCCGCAGGCTCTAGCTACTGTTCCTCGGAGGGAGAGTCAGAATACTCAGCCACCACCGGTTATGACGAGGCGTCAGGTCTGGGCTCCGTCAACTTCTACAACTTGTTGCTAGCGTGGCCAACTACAGCGTCGTCGGTACTCGATGCCTCGACCACGACCCTTTCAGCTACGACCACTTCTCCCGCACCGGGTGCCAGCGATACCATTACGATTACCGTGGCCTCCGGATCGAGTTCGGTCACAACTACGCCGACTGGCACTTTGACCATCCTGGTAGATGGGGCGACGGAAACTTCCTCTCTCGCCCTGTCGAACGGTTCGGCTAGCTACACCTTCTCTTCGTCAACGACGGGTTCGCATATTATCAAGGCGACTTACGCGGGCGACTCGACCTTCGCCGCTTCAACTAGCACGTTGCTGTTGACGGTAGGGGGCGGATCCAGCAGTGGAAGCTTCACTCTCGCGGCTACTAACGTGACAGTCTCCGCCGGCAGCGCAGGCTCTTCCACAATCACCGTTACGCCGAAGAACGGCTACACCGGCACCATCGGATGGTCAGTTTCCGCCAGTGCGTCCCTTTCGAACACCTGCTATTCAATCTCAAACACCACGATCTCTGGCTCCAGCGCTGTAACCGCGACCCTAACCATCGATACCAGTGCATCGGCATGTTCCAGTTCCTCAATAAAAGGAACGAATGTCAAGCGGAAGTTACTGAGCGTGGTTTCGACTATCCCTGATGATAACGAACGCCCGTTGTCGGGCTCTCTCGCAGCGCATGCAACCGCCGCTCTGGCAGGTATGCTGTTCGCCATCGCTTTTGGTTATCGTCCGCGAAAGCCCTGCCGCCTGGGGGGAGTCTTCCTAATGGTTCTGGTCGGGCTGGCTTTGGCCGGCTGCGGCAGTTCATCGTCTTCAAGCGATGCAACGAAGGGAACGTATACCTTGACTATAACTGGCACCGATACCTCGTCGTCGATTGCAGCAGCGACCACGATGACGTTGACAATCGATTAAGACGGTGGATTTGCTGTTCCTGATATTCACCAGATCGCGAGCTCCAGCTCTACGCGCCGTTGTTCAGGTTAAACAACCCGCCGCTCAGGTAACTAACGCCTGTTCACGACGGCACCCATGACCGTTCCTAGCGAGTTGTTTGCCAAAATGCCCGCAAGGAACTCGTTCCTCCTTGCGGTCAGTTGCGCAGACCAGGGAGGTTTACATAGTCATAACGAAGCATTTACGCACAGAGTTGGCCCGAGCAGCATCTTTATGGATGAGGAGCTAACTATGAAAACCACACTCGCTGTTTTGGTTCTGCTTTCAATGGGTACAATACCTGATTCATTATTTGCCAAAGACAAGACCGTTCCCGACGATCTTCAGCCACCAGCGGTAAACATTAAGCCAAGCATAGAACAGTTGCCCGAAATTGTTCTTGCAGTAAAGCCCGTCGTGCCCCGGGGTCCGAAGGAGCTCATAGAAGGCTACGAAGGCGAAATGGAAGCTGTTACCGGCCGATTTGCCAGCGAGCTTGCCTCTATTTCCCACGCCGCTGAACAAAATCAAGTGAGCAGTCAGCAAGCCGAACAGATCAGCAAAGAGCGCTACCAGGTGGCCATAATGCAATTTCAGTTGCTCGTCGCGTTACGCGCGAATTTGGAGCGAGAGATCGATCGGGCACAGGAGATAGCCCAAAGAGACTCGCATCCCAGGCGAGAGGACGTGTCCGCAGTGGTGGAACTGCCTTTCTCGTCACTGCAGCTCAATCCTGCGCTCATTCGTTACCTGCGACTGACATCATCCCAAGCGACAGAGATTCAAGAGGTCATGTCCAGAGAACGACAGAATATTGATCCGATGATGGCTGAGTTGAAGACGACGGGCCAAGAACTTTTCCTTGCGAATCAGCAGAGATATTCCAACCGCAAGGAAGTACGCGCTCTAGCCGCATCGCAAGCGGCCATCCTCTCAAGGCTGATTCTTGCTAATTCCCTGATGCAAGCGAAGATATTTGCACTTCTCGATGAAGAACAGCGTAAGAAACTGGATCATCTGCGACAAGCCGATGAGGTAGCAGTGTTAGATGAACAATAGAGCGCCAGCGGTTTACGCGAGACGGTGGTTCTCGTGGCTTCGTGCTGACAGATTCTGACAAGGCGGTGTCTGTCAACCATCTGGAAAGTTAAATGGTCCGCGAGTGTCGAAACTCATGGTCTACCCGATGGACACCTATTAATGACATTTCGGCTCACTGCCAGAAGGGCCGCCTGGAACTAAATGGGGGAGGATTTCCCGGCGACCTTCCAGCACAAGTCACTTCGCCTTGAGCAGGCTCAGTGTGAGGAGCGAGCAACGCTTTCGTTGACCCCCTCTCTGGTAAAGGGTCATGACCCGCGCTAGACCAATGCGAACCGATCTTGCGCATCATTTGGGCTCGTGAGTCTGAAGAACGCTTTTGAATTGAGTCAAGAGTTGCGGAAACTCTTCGTTGAATTTCGGTTTGTGGATGAAGTATTTGGCTCCAGAAGCTTGGCAGGTCGCACGCAGTCTCGATGAATGCTTATCGGACATCAACACTACATCCAGCGAAGGAAACCGGTGGCTCAGGATAGATGCCGTGGTTATGCCGTCAAGCTTGGCAAGTCCCACATCTATCAAAACCAGATCAGGCAGGAGAACGGTCACCGCCTCGATAGCCTCTTGTCCATCGCTGACCCGTGCGACCACCTCGATCCAATCCTCGATCTTCAAAAGCTCCCCGATAACTGTGCGGAAACCGGGGGAATCGTCTGCGACCAAGGCTCGAATTCGTGTCGGGCATCGAACGGTTGCTGGCTCTTTGTCGCGTGCGAGGTCAAAAGCGGGGTCCAACCGTTACCTCCTGAATCAAACGCTGCTATTAAAGATCAACACACCTTGGAGGCGGGTAAAGAGTGTGAAAAGAGTGTGTAAACATTCGTGACGCCCGTGATGTACACGCCACTTGTTCACGCTTGTGTCCAACTGAGTCCCCGCTACGGTATCACCGGTGGAATCCTTGATGCTTGCACCTCTTACAAACTTTTACTTTAGGGTCACCGAGACTTTACAGTCGCAAATTCGGTTCTGTAGTCGAATTGTCAAGGGCAATCCGGAGCTGGATACGGTGCGGTGGAAGCGGGTCCGTAGTATCCGGAGGCAGTTGAATGGGAAGGAGTGGATGAGCAGGACATGCGGATAAGCGGATCGTATGCGGGCCTTATGGCGAAGGGCGCGTTCCCTTTGGCATTGACCCTGGCATTACTTGGCTGCACGATGATTCCGAAATACGAGCGCGCACCCATACCCGTCGCACCGCAGTTTCCCGTCGCAACAGAAAGTCAGGCCGGGCCAGCTGCCAGCGATATTTCTTGGCGTAACTTCTTCGCGGATGAGCGGCTAAAAACGTTGATCGAAATCGCATTGGTAAGTAACCGTGACCTACGCGTGGCCGTTCTCAACATCGAGGAAGCTCGCACCCAGTATCGCATTACCCGGTCAGCTTCATTTCCCACGGTGGACGGCAGCGCAGGATACACGCGTTCGGAAGCTTCCTTGGCTGGGTTTCCTCAAGGCAGTACAGGTTCGGTCGGGTCATCGAGTTTCACTTCAAGCGAATGGAGCGCTAGCCTGGGCAGTACGGCTTACGAGGTGGATCTCTGGGGCCGAGTACGCAGTTTGAACAAGCAGGCCTTGGAAAAGTATTTCGCCACCAAGGAAGCCCAGCGCAACGAGCAGATCTCACTTGTCTCAACAGTTGCTATGGAATATTTCACTCTGCGGGAAGCTGAGGAGGCGCTTCAGGTGTCGACTGAAACACTACAGGCGGTGCAACAATCGTATGCGGTCAACAAAGCAATGTTCGAGGCTGGGTCAGGCAGCGAACTCGATCTGCGCATAGCAGAAGGCCAGGTTGAGACGTCGAGGATCAACGTACTGACGCACCAGCGGGAAAAAGCACAGGCGGAAAATTACATCGTCTTGCTGATAGGCAATCCCATTCCGGCGAACTTGCCCGCACCGCGGTCGTTCAGTGACCCACATTTGCTTCCGGAGGTCCGGGCAGGCTTGCCTTCCGAACTGCTGGAGCGGAGGCCTGATATTTTGGAAGCCGAGCACACATTGAAGGCTGCAAATGCAAACATAGGTGCCGCCCGTGCCGCGTTTTTCCCCACCATAAGTCTCACCAGTTCGATCGGCTCAACCAGTTCCCAGCTTTCAGGACTCTTCGGTTCGGGAACGCAGGTTTGGAGTTTTTCCCCACAAATCACTTTACCGATTTTCAATGGCGGCCAGAGCCGCGCAAATCTTGATGCTGCGAAGGTCAGCAAACGCATTGACGTCGCAAACTATGAAAAAGCTATTCAGACTGCGTTCCGCGAGGTAGCAGATGCGCTCGTTGGTGTTAGCAACTACTCCAGACAGATTGATGAGCAAAGGTCATTAGTCAACACGGAGAAAAGGCGCTACGAAATCGCCGGTATTCGCTTTCACTATGGGGCCGATACCTACCTAAATGTCCTTTCCGCCCAACAGGACCTCTACAGCGCTCAGCAGGGGCTGATCCAGGCTCAATTCAACAAGCTTTCAAGTCAGATCTCTCTCTATCAGGCGTTGGGAGGTGGATGGAATTGATCATGACAGCAGGCGTGACGGCAATATCCTCTGGCGGACCTAAGAAAGGGATTCGATTGAAGTGGAAAGGATGTCGGTTTCGGTCGCTGAGCATTACGCCGCTCACGGCACTCATACTCATGATTTTTTCAGGTTGCCAATCCCGCAGCGGCATAATCCGATATGACACCGCCGCTGTCTCGCGGGGCGACATCGCGCGGAATGTAACTGCCAGCGGATCGCTCAGCGCCGTCGTAAGCGTTGACGTTGGTAGCCAAGTTTCTGGGAAAATCTCGGCCTTGTCGGCTGATTTCAATTCGCCAGTAAAAAGAGGGCAACTTGTCGCGGAGATCGACCCCACTGTCTATGAAGCCGCCCTACGTCAGGCGCAAGGCGACCTTGCCAGCGCGACGGCCGACGTGACGCTCAAGCGCCAAAACTTGGAGCGAACGAAAATCCTTGCGCCCCAGCACGCCGCAACGCAGTTGGATCTAGACCAGGCCACTGCGCAACTGGCACAAGCTGAAGCGAACGTCGTGACCAAGCAAGCCGCCGTACAAACCGCGCAGGCGAATCTCGGCTATTGCAAGATCACCGCGCCTGTCGACGGCATCGTTATCTCGCGGAAAGTGGATCTCGGTCAGACAGTGATCGCAGCTATGAGCACTCCGGTGCTATTCACAATCGCGCAGGACATCACTGAAATGAACATCAGCGCCGACGTCTCCGAAGCCGATATTGGCCAAGTACGAACGGGTCAACGGGTTGACTTCACTGTGGATGCCTATCCGGACGAAATCTTTCATGGAAGGGTAAAGCAAGTTCGCAAGGCGCCGACCACAACGCAGAATGTGGTCACCTACCAGACCATCATCGCTGTCAAGAATCCCGGACAAAAGCTATTCCCGGGTATGACCGCAGATGTCTCTATCCTTGTCGCTCAACGTGCGCACACACTGGAAATGCCCAATACGGCGCTTCGTTACACTCCGCCGCAAGGCGCGATTTTTGAGCAGACCCCTCCTGCCACGCTCCAACGTACGCAACAACTGGTTTATGTACTAGCCAGCGACGGCGTCAAACTCCAACCTGTCATCGTCAAGACAGGCATCACCGATGGCATAAACACAGAAGTTGAGGGTGGCGTTGCCGAGGGCACCGCGGTCGTCACGTCTACTCGGTCAACCCCGGCAAAAGCTGGAGGCTTCGGCGGCCCACCACCTCAAACTCCATGACTACACAAACCAGCAGCGTACCGGTCGTTCAGCTCCGCAACATTGGCAAGACCTACAGGACTGGTCCAGTGGAAGTCGCTGCAGTGCGCGACGTAACTCTGAACATCGATCCCGGCGAGTTCGTGGCCGTCATGGGTGCGAGTGGTTCGGGAAAGTCGACCCTTATGAACATTCTCGGCTGCCTCGATAGACCTACGAGCGGGAGCTACCTGCTCGATGGTATTGCGGTCGCCCAACTCAACCGTAAGGAATTGGCAAAACTGCGCAACAAGAAGCTCGGCTTTGTCTTTCAGAATTTCAATTTACTCGCCCGCACCTCGGCTTTGGAAAACGTAGAACTGCCCATGTTTTACGGTTATCCACTCGTTTCCTTGCGCGCCCAGCGTCAGCGCGCGATTCGAGCGCTGGAGAGAGTTGGCCTCGGGGATCGTTATAGACATCACCCTAGCGAGCTATCTGGCGGGGAACAGCAACGCACAGCCATTGCCCGTTCTTTGGTGAACGAACCAGAACTGATCCTTGCGGATGAACCGACAGGAAACCTCGATACTCGCACTAGCATCGAGATCATGGGTTTCTTTCAGGAACTCAACGACTCGGGCACTACCATCGTCATGGTTACACAT
>Ga0302222_10000442_pt1 | contig 23817 bp, 21 predicted proteins | sample II_Palsa_E2_2_FD_194570 | JGI IMG/M metagenome (GOLD analysis project Ga0302222, IMG submission 194570) | Peat permafrost microbial communities from Stordalen Mire near Abisko, Sweden - II_Palsa_E2_2 | ecosystem: Environmental > Terrestrial > Soil > Palsa > Peat permafrost | place: Sweden... | reverse complement strand
TGCCTAGCGTGCTGAAGGATACAGAGTCAGGTACAGAATTGGAGCGCGGTCTGATCATTCTTGGTCGCTTAAAAAAACTTGCTGAGGAGTATCTGAAATACGAATGGGTGCAATCAGCGGGTGTAACTGATGTTGAGGGACTGAAGCAATTATTGTTGCAGGAAAGCCCCGACGCCGAAGCAATCGGGAGGAAGGGGCTAGCCGTTTTCGAGGAGACGGGCTTTTATGACTGGTATTGGTGGGCCATTTTCAATTGGAATACGAAATGGAACTCCGTGGATACAAAGATCCAAGAAATTGACACGAAAGCAGCAACTATCGGTTTCTCTTCTGCTTGGTCGCCGCCATTAGCGGTCATCCGGGCCTTGAGTAAGAAATTTCCAGCGATGCTGTTTTCACTGACCTATGCAGAGCCTCAAGTCGGCTTCCGAGGTAAGCTTGTTTGTTCTGCCGGAGAGGATGCGGTCAACGAGTGCGAGGATTGGTTTGGTGACGATGAGGAGGAAGACGAGGAAGCGGACGACGAAACGGACGACGAAACGGACGGGTTAGTTAGATCGCCTGCTCGAATTAGTCGCTTCGCAATCTGCGTCCATTCAAAGTTCTTAAAAACCGCGCCTTGCCCAAAAAAAGGAGTCTGTACGGCAGCTTTCTGTGTGAAGCCCGATTTCAAAGATCGGGCTTCTTTCTCAAGGAGACGGGCACGTGATAAGCCTCATTCTTTTGATTCTTCGATTCTGCGAACGAGCACCCAAGCTTTGGCCCCTGCTGCATGGCAAATTCCAAGCAATGTATCGAGGGTGGGGGAATTGCGATTTAATTCGACGAGGCTGATGTAATTGCGAGTCAAATTTGCACGGAAAGCCAATTGTTCCTGCGAGAGTCCCGCACGTTTTCGAGCTTTTCGCAATTCGTCACCGATCACCCCCAGAACGATAAAACTTGACAAGTAAATGATCTTCCAAGTATTCTTGGAACGCCAAATAAAATTGGAATCAAGCAGCACCTGTCGAAGTGGACATTTAGGGGCATGAAGTTTACTTGAGGAGGCGAAGATGCAGTGGGTAGTATCTCGGCTCAATGCGCGAGGACGAAGTTTTCCCGCCAGAGCGCTTGCTGTGATGATGCTCCTAACAGGCGTCGCGGTCTGCCGCTCCATCCGCGCAGAGTTCGTCGAAGACTGGGGCAGAAACGATAATGGCGAAATTGGGAATGGTACCACAACCACGACTCCGCCATATGGAGTCGGCGCGCCGGTTGCCGTTACAAGCCTTTCGAATGGCGTGACCTCTATTGCCGCGGGCGCCGCCCACGGCTTAGCCATCCAGAACGGCGGTGTCTATGCTTGGGGTGCCAATGGAAATGGGGAGCTCGGGAACGGTACCACGACTGACAGTAGCACGCCGGTAGCCGTAAACAATCTGTCAAGTGGCGTGACTGCTATCGCCGGCGGACAAGGCTTCAGCTTGGCCATCCAAAACGGCGGCGCGTATTCATGGGGCTGGGGTGTCAATGGGCAACTCGGCGACGGCAGCTATTCTTCGGGTACTGAGACGCCAGTCCCGATCGTTGGCCTTTCCAGCGGCGTCACCGCTATCGCGGCAGGCGGGTACCACGGCTTGGCCATTCAAAACGGTAGCGCCTATGCTTGGGGCTATAATGGAAACGGGGGCCTTGGCGACGGCACTACGATGGGCAGCAGCACACCGGTGGCTGTGAGCAACCTCACCAGCGGCGTGACGGCCATGGCCGGAGGCGGCGCGCACAGCCTTGCCATCCAAAATGGCGGTGCCTACGCCTGGGGCTGGAATGCGTACGGCCAACTCGGCAACGGCACGACGACCGACGAAGACTCGCCGGTGGCGATTGGCGGTCTCTCCAGCGGTGTGACCGCCATCGCCGCGGGTTATTGCCACAGTTTGGCTGTCATGAACGGCGGTGTCTACTCATGGGGCTATAACAGCTATGGTCAGCTAGGCAACGGCACTACCACGGACAGCAGCACACCAATTCATATCGATCCTGCCGATTTGACGAACATTGTTTCCGTCGCCGCTGGGTACGACTCCAGCTTCGCGCTTTCCTCTGACGGCAGCCTTTGGGTTTGGGGCGACGACTATAATGGGGAGCTAGGCTTGGGCACGACGGAATCCGATTATCTAACCCCGCAGCACCTACTTCCGCCCACTGGTTATGTCTTCACTTCCATCGACGCAAACTCCTTTGGAAACTATGCCATCGCCACCTTGACTACGGTCCCCGAGCCGGATTCGCTTGCACTGCTGGCACTCACTGGCGTTGCGATTCTTGCTCGCCGTCGCGGATAAATGCGGGAATGTGACAGGATGGATGCCAGCAGCGATCGACTTCTGCTAACCAAGTCTTAATGAGTTTTCTATTTGAATTAATCGTTTTCGCGCTCAATTCGAGCGACAATTGTTGACGCTTTGAGCTCCAGCACTGCCGCGATCCTGAACAGGGAATCGAGCGTGGGTGAACTTTTGTCATTTTCCAGAAATGAGATGTAAATGCGTGAAAGTTTCGCCGCTTTGGCGAGCTCCCCCTGTGAAAGCCCAGCCTCTTCACGTGCCTGCCTCAGGACCGCACCAATCTGCATAAGCTGTGAGATCGGCTCGTTTGGACAGCCCACTAAAGTTTTTGGCGAAAAGAATTCCTAAAAAATGCTTGACGCAGTGTTAAATATATTATACACTGCGGTACGCAAAATGGGCCAACGATTTAGCCGATTCTTCGGCCAGAGGTGTGTTATGAACGATGAAGCGACGCAGGTGGGTCCAGAACAGGAGAATTATCTTCCGAACTCCGCTGGTGCTGACAACGGCGAAAGCAATCAGGAATGCACGGACATCATTCGCACGTTGCCCGACGGCTTTTCCGTATGTGATTCGCAAAGCGCCAATTGGGTAATTCGCCGCGTAATGGAGGCGCGGGCGTATGGGAAACGGGTCACGGAATGGGCAGCAGCCGAAGTAGCCCGCGCTAAAAATGATGAGGCGCGACTTCTCTACATTTTTGGCGGCCAACTTAAGGCATGGGCTACGGAAGAAATCCAGCGGCTTGGCGGGCGGCGAAAATCTGTCTGTTTACCGGCTGGCTCCCTTGGCTGTCGGCGGGAGCCGGTCCGATTGGTCATCGATGATGATTCTGCCGTGATCAATTGGGCACAATGCGCCTGTCCAAAAGCGATAGCCACCATAATCAAATTGAACAAAACGACGGTCATTGAGCATTTTAAAACTACCGGTGAGATACCGGACAGCGGGGCACACATTGAGCCGGAGCGGGACTATTTCAGTATCAGATGACGCCCCCAAAAAAGCAAAACCGGAGCGTCAACTTTCAAAAAGCAGGCCCGCGACAACCGCACAATGCGATGCCTTTGTTTTGATTGGCCATTTTTCAAAGGAGCATTTATGGACCGAGCGCCTAAAGTGCGCGCCAACATGGTGTCAGCACATAGCCAACCTGTTGTGTTCAGTCCCATGACGGCATCGTCTCGATTGCTGATAGACGTTCCAAACAGCCGACACGTGAGCGTTGAATTTAGCGACAATCTTTTCTTCAATGACCTTTGCGGCCAGATCGTCCGCGAGGAAGCCGTACTGCTTGCCGGCGCTCCCGGCAGCAACAAGAGCACGTTGGCGAGGCAGTTGACGTTGGACCTTGTATCGCAAGGCCATCGGGCGTTGATGATTCTCACCGAGGAATCGGCCGAACGGGCGAAAGCTGCGTTCATCAAAATGGCTTTGGAAATGCCGCCGGCCGATGCACGGATGGCGCTTTCAAATATCCACGTCGAAACTGGCATCCACGACGTTGAAATGCTACCGAATTTCTTCGCATCGAATGTGCTGAACCCACACGGACCCTATCACGGCGTTTCCTTGATCGTGCTCGATTCGATCCAGGGACCGGGGCTGTCGGCAAACAATTTCGCAGCATGGCAAACGTTAATTCAGTTTCTCTCGCTGACCCGTGCCGCCCAGATCATGACGTTGGCCATCTGCCACATTACCAAACGTGGCGAAATCGCTGGACCCAAAGCCATTGAACACGCCGTCGATTGCTCAATCCTGATCCGCAAAGCGTACAACCGACGTATGGTATCGGTGCTGAAAAATCGCTTTGGCCCAGAGACAGCACGTCCCCTGCAATTGGAGATTGATCCAATTTCTCTCAAGCTGCGTGTTTCCCCGCACAGCGAGATATTGCCCGCCGTGGCGCGCGGATATCTCCCGGCGGGTGGCATTACCGAGGTGCAAGGGGCCGTCATGCTACCCAAGCCCGGTGCGGCCGCACGAATCACCGCGCCGGGACTGCCTCGCAAGGAGATTGAGCAATATGTGACCGGGCTGTGTCAAGTGCCGGGCTTTGAACTGGCGGATTTTGATCTGTCCATCCAGTGCCGGGTTCCGGGGGAAATGCAATATCGCTCAGTCATGGGTTTACCGCTTTGCATGGCGCTGGCTGCCTCTTACATTCAGCGGCCAATCCTTGATTCGCATCTTTTTCTTGGTGAGATCGATCTGTGCCGCAAGGTTCGAGACGTGCCAGCAGCGCTGCTGAATGACTTGGCTAATGCGATTAACTCGGGCGACATCGACATGCCGCTGCGCATTTTTTGTCCCCCTTCAGCCGCAAGCCAACTGCCGGACCTGCCCAATATCGAAGTGGTTCCGTGCAGGCGGTTGGATGACGCCATTTTCGCAACCTGGCCAGATTTACGATGAGGGTGAACCCAGGATTAATGACGAACTAAAATTGGAAGATTTCCGTAACAGCATCACGGTGGTGCTCGCCATGGAGTATATTCAAACGGCCTGCCCGCAGCTTGACGAGCGGGCCTTCGAACACCTGATCGAAAAGCATGGTGATGCAATTGTTGCGCATATGGTTAGCGCAGGAATCGCTGCCGTGGTGCAGATCGTCAAAGGTTCTGGGAACGTAGCATAAATCTTACAGTTTTCTCTGAGCGTTTGTTCAACCAAGGGGACGCACACGCTAACCGATTCAAGAGCTCGATCAGTGAAGCGACTGATGTGCTAAAGTAGCAAATGTTCTGCTCGCACTTCACCGCCGCGCCACGCAAGTCCGGGCTGGCCGAATTAAATTTGTTATTAGGCGTTCACCGCTCAGCTGCTCGCCGGTAGTCCGTCATTGCTAATGCCGATATACTTCTCCTACGGATTGCCGCGAAAAACATCGCCGGTTTTAATGCCGGGGAGCAAGCCCGTTGACAACGCCTTTCGGCTGAAGATCCTAAAGCAGGCGACATCACCCACGAAGGTCGTAGCATGAATGATTGGAGCAACTTTTTTATTGGCGAGCTTGGTGCCGCTGCCTCCTTGGCGGGTTTGCTCTTTGTGGCAGTGTCAGTGAACCAGGCGCGCATTCTTCAATTGGGCCGTATGGCCGATCGCGGTTTGGAAGCGCTGGTGATGTTGCTGGCGGTTGTCATGATTGCGTCGATGGGATTAGTGCCAGGTCAGGGAGTGCGCCTTCTGGGTTTGGAGATCTTTGCGACAGCTGCCGCAGCAAGCGGCGGTATTTTTCTTCTGGAGCGGGCTTATTTACGTCTCATTGAACGCCCGTATCGCCGGCTATCAATCCAGATGGCCGTATGCAATCAGTTGTCGCTTATCACTATCGCGCTAGGTGGCTTAGTTACTTTGTGGCGAGGGCAAAACGGCCTCTATCTGCTGCCCCCAGGAATCCTGGCCACGTTTTTATTTTCAATCGCGAATGCCTGGGTACTACTAATCGAGATCAATAGATAGACGATTATGGAACCAGCCCATTGACCCAAGCGCGATCAACTTTTCCGGTATGGACATCTTCAAGCACCGTTAAGGGTTTGAGCAGTTGCATTAATGAGGTTGCTGAACAATGCTCGGCGCGCAAGGGCGCCACCGTTTTTGATGAGCAGTTAATTCCGATCTCCGGATAGGCGCCCCGACGAGCAAATAAAAAGTGGCGTTTTCAACCACAAAAACGGGGTGGAGACCGCGAACAAAACCCGAATGCGTACAATAAACCGCACGCGTACACTGTCGAAGCCGGAGGTCGGGAAACACCGTGGTTTCAGTTTAGAAATGAGGATGGCGAAAGAGAGCGAGTGGTTGCGACCACAAGACGTGCTAGCCGTAAGTGGCTGGACTAAAATAGTTTACATGGAGGTGGCTCGTTATGTTACTCGTCGCATCGTCACTGTCGTATTCTGTGAACGTTTCCAGCGCCAGCCTACGCGTAACAGACGGCTAGCACCTAATTACGCCGGCGATTGCGACCCGCAACGGAGTGACCGACCTGGAAGGTTTTGAGCCAAAGTCACTCAGAAACATTTACGGCGGATCTCACAAAGTGCTTGACTTTTGGGGATTGTGGGTATGTCACGGCCTATTCAGGAGCGGACATATCCAACACCGTTAGCTAGCCTCAGCCGCGGCGCCTTCACCGCGCAGAGTTGCAATCGAAAGTCGAGAGACCTTTTCAAGCAACTCGCGGCAGGTTTCGTTCAACTGCTCCATTAGTGGCCGGATTTCGACGAGCTTTCCACGAGTTGCCAGGTCCTCAATCTCCGAGGCGATGCCGGAGGCTCTGGTGGAGCAGGCGGAAATCATTCCGCATAATTTGTGAGCTGAGCGGCGGAGTTGCGCTGCATCTTGTTTGCGATAAGCTTCATCGACGTCCGACAGATAACCCGGCAAACCAGCCAGAAACTGTCTACACATTTCCTTGAGGTTTTCTTCCCGATTACCGCTCGCGGCTAATAGCACAGGCACGTCAATCAGGTCGGAGTTGCATGGCCCAAGCCGGGAAAACAAGCCTATCGCACGTCGAACAGCGTTCCACAGATCCGCGACCTGGATTGGCTTGGTCACGAAATCATCCATACCGGCCGCAAGACATTGCTCGCGATCTTCTTTGGTTGAGCTTGCCGTGAGCGCGATGAGAGGCAGGTGACCGCCGTTGAATCGTTCGTGCTCCCGGAGCCGCCGCGCTATCTGAAATCCGTCAAGGACCGGCAGATGGATGTCCAGAAGGACCAAGTCAGCGACACCGTCAACTGCCATTCGCAGTGTTTCGTCTCCACTTTTGACGATCTGAGTGTGGTGACCCTGCCCGACGACCAACCGTTCGATGAGTTGCGCAGTGAATTCGTCGTCCTCCGCAACTAAAAACGTGAGCGGTGTAGCCGACCGCCGCGATAGCGCGGCGGAACTTGCGTTGGAGCCGGTATTTAAGCTTCGGGGGGTGTTGTAGATCTCTTTACTCATGGCTTCTATCGAATCAGGAGTCCGCGCGAAAATCTTGCCAAACCCGTCGCATGCCACTCGGATGGAGAAGGCGCTTTGCCGGGGTTTTCGTTACGCTCGCCCGTTGGCTAAAGTGCAAATATAATAACAGGCAACCCCGGCGGCTGCTAAAGGATAATGATGAACCCCTATCTTTTGCTGATTGATGACGACCAGTTCGTGGTTCCCACGCAGGTCCGCCAAGTCTTCCCGCAGGATACCTACCGGGTTGAAGTCGCCACGACCGGAGCCGCAGGTGTGACAAAGGTCCAGACCGATCCGCCAGATGTGATTCTTCTCGACTTGGGTCTCCCCGATAGATCCGGATTGGAAGTTTATGAAGCGATCCGCGCGATTGACGCCAGGATTCCAATCATTTTTATCACGATGACCAAAACCGCCGACCTTGCGATCGAGGCGATGAAGCAGGGGGCGTACGACTATCTTTATAAGCCAATAGATCAGCAGCGATTGAGCCGGGTGGTTCGGGATGCCCTTGAAGTGGCCAAGCGCATGCGCATGCCTGTGGTGCTCAGCGAAACGCAGCCGGAAAGCGAGAATGAAGGGGCCATCTTCGGGGGATGCGAAGCGATGCTCGATGTCTATAAGGCCATTGGCCGGGTCGCGGGACAGGACGTAACCGTTCTGATTACCGGGGAAAGTGGAACAGGGAAGGAACTGGTTGCTCGTGCGATTTACCAGCACAGCGCGCGCGCACGGGCTCCGTTTCTCGCGCTGAACTGTGCTGCTATTCCCGAAAATCTCCTTGAAAGCGAACTCTTTGGACATGAGAAAGGCGCCTTTACGGGTGCCGACCGACGTCGAATTGGCAAGTTCGAACAATGCAACGGCGGGACGATCTTGCTCGATGAAATCGGCGATATGCCGTTGGCATTGCAGGCCAAAATGTTGCGGCTGTTGCAGGAACAGACATTCGAGCGTGTCGGCGGTCAGGAAACGATCCGCACCAATGTTCGACTCATCGCTTCCACGCATGGTGACCTGAAAGCGCGTTCGGCGGAAGAGAGATTTCGGGCCGACCTCTATTACAGGCTCGGCGTCTTTACCATCCACCTACCGCCCTTGCGCGATCGAGGCGACGACCTGCCAACCCTCGTGCGGCATTACATAAAGCGTTTCAGCCGCGAGTTGCGCCGAGAGGTAACTGATGTGGCTCCGGAGGCGCTGAGCCTGCTGCGTAGTTATTCCTGGCCAGGCAATATTCGCGAATTGCAAAGCGTTCTTAAACAGGCGCTGCTCCAGGCCAGCGGACCGGTGCTTCTTCCGGCGTTTCTTACAGCGCTTCCGATCGCTCGCAACGAGGAATCCCGAGCGGATTCCAATCTCGGAGAGGGTTTCAACCTTGACCAGCTTCTGCGCCAACGACTGGAGCCCGGCGCCTCTCATTTGTACGAAGATATCCACAGGGAGATGGACCGGCATTTCCTGGCCAGCGTGATGAAATACACCAATGGCAATCGCCAACTGGCCGCCCGTATTCTTGGAATTGCGCGCCAGACCCTTCGTTTGAAGCTGAAGGAGTCGGGACTCAATATAACTCAATCCGTTGAAGTCGATGAAGACGACCTGTCCTGAACCAATGCGCCGCAAGTCGCCTGATGCAACTCAGCCGCTTTTGCTTTCGGTGTCTGGTAAACCTTGAACCGCGGCGGTAAAAAATCTGCCATCGAAGCCCTTCCGAGCCATTATAAAATCTGCCCCGGTTCACATCTGCACGAACAAATCGCTTCCTGCCCGTGGCATTGCCATTGCTTTTCCACCGATAATTCATCGATCAGCCGATGATCGACAAAAAATCGTCTGGCGAATTGCCCTCGCCCAAACTGGGAAAGCAGGTGAAGTAATGTTCAGGGACGACACTATGGAAGCAATTGGTGTGACCGAGAAACCGACGCAGCATGGGCATGATGAATCGATGCAGATTGACCGGTGGATGGCGACGTTGGCGCACGAGCTGCGAGCCCCGCTGAACGCAGTTGTTCTGGGTTTGGACGAAATTCGTGCCAGTTCCTCAACGAATTCTCTCGCGCGAGCTGCGGGCGAGATGGCCAGCGGGGGTGCACTGCAGATGGCCCGGATCATTACTGATATCCTGGAACTGTCTCAAGTTCGTCACAGAGCGGTTCCACTGAAAACGGAGCATACCGACTTTAATGACATTGCCAGGGCCGCTCTCCGAAATGCGCGCCCAATCTTTCTTGAGAAACAGCATCAAGTAGATGTCGAACTTCCAATCGGCGAGTTCCTCGTTGAGACCCATCCCTCTCGGCTCGAACAGATTCTCACGAATCTCTTGACCAATGCGGCAAAATACACCCCGCGGGAGGGACGCGTTCGCCTGGAGGCCAGACCCGTGAGCGGCATGATTGTTATTCGGGTGCGTGACAACGGAATCGGGATTCGGCCGCAATTCCTTCCTCACGTTTTTGATCTGTATCGCCGCGATGCCACCGAGCATTCACGACCAAGCGATGGACTTGGAATTGGGCTGGCGTTGGTCAAGTCCCTCGTGCAGCTACTCGGCGGAACGGTCAAAGCCCATAGTTACGGACCGGGGGAAGGCTCTGAATTCGTTGTTCGCATTCCAGGCGGATCCGTCGCTGCGCACCGAAAGGTCCCAATGCGGAAGAACTAATCTATCGTTAGGCCTTAAAAACCAACAAGGAAAAAACATCATGAAAACTGTACTTATCACTGGCTGCTCTTCCGGCTACGGCCTCGCGACCGCACGTCACTTCCACGCGCAGGGCTGGAACGTGCTCGCCACCATGAGAACGCCGCGCGAAGACGTGCTGCCCCAGTCGGACCGACTGCGCGTGCTGGCGCTCGACGTAACGAAGCCCGAGAGCATCGCGTCCGTGCTTGAAGCGTGTGGCCCCATCGACGTGCTGGTTAACAATGCGGGTATTGGCGTCGTCGGCGCCTTTGAGGCCACGCCAATGAACACAGTGCGCGAGGTGTTCGAGACCAACACGTTCGGAGTGATGGCGATGACGCAGGCGGTGGTGTCCCGATTTCGCGCGCGGAGGTCGGGCGTGGTGGTGAATGTGACCTCAAGCGCAACGCTAGCGCGGATGCCGTTGGCGGCCGCATACACTGCGAGCAAAGCGGCCATTGAAGGGTTCACCGGGTCGCTCGCGTTCGAGCTCGCATACTTCAATGTGCAGGCTAAACTGGTGGAGCCCGGCTACGGCCCGACAACGAACTTTACAAGCAATGGTGGTGCACGCATGGCTGGGCTGATTCCTGAGGCGTACTTGCCATTCGCGGAGCCTATCTTCGCTGCATTTGCACAGCCACTAGCGGTGACGGCCGAGTCAGACGTGGCCGAGGTGGTGTGGCGTGCCGCGAACGATTTGACTGGGCAACTTCGATTCCCAGCGGGTGCCGACGCGGTAGCACTGGCTCAGTCGAGATAAACGACGAAGGCGCCGGGCGCTGCCGCAATGGCGCCTTCGACGGGTCGTTCTGGTTGGGTCCAGCGATACGTCTCGCTGGTCGAGCGGAATGGCAGATCGTCCGCATCAATACAGATTAAATCGCTTAACCGCTGGAATCCATGCTAATGAGAGTCGGCCGACGGATCGCGCCTCCGATCTGGCGGGGTTGTATCGAACAATGAATCGGCGTTTTGCAGAAAGGAGGTCCGATATGGACCTGCAATTAAGAGGGAAGAGGGCAATTGTGACAGGCGGTTCTGCCGGAATCGGCCTGGCAATCGTCCGAATGCTTGCGGAAGAAGGCGTGAAGGTCACCATCCCCGGACGCAGTAGAAAAAAGCTGCAAGAGGCGACCGCATCGCTGCCGGGCGAGGTAAGGACGATCGAAGCGGACCTCGGCACAGCAGCGGGAGCGAGGAAACTCATCGAGCAGGTGCTTGAGACGGATATCCTCGTCAACAACCTGGGTATCTATGAATCCAAGGACTTTGCCGAGATAACCGATGAGGACTGGCTGAAATACTTTGAGATTAATCTCCTGGGAGGGATTCGGCTGGCGCGCCATTACTTCCCCCTCATGCTCAAACGCAACTGGGGTCGGGTGATCTTCGTTTCAAGCGAAGCGGCTGCTGAAGTACACCCTGACATGATCCACTATGGCGTGACAAAGACGGGGCAACTGGTCGTTTCACGCGGATTGGCTGAAATGACCAAAGGAACGAAGGTTACGGTAAATTCGGTACTTCCAGGCCCGACTCGATCTGAAGCCACTGTGGGGTTTCTCCAAAGCCGAGCCTCCACTCCCAATGCGACCCCCGAACAAGCCGAAAAGGAGCATTTCGAACGAGATCGTCCCACCTCTCTTATTCAGCGAATGGCGGAAGACAGAGAAGTGGCCAGCCTGGTCGCCTATCTGGCCAGCCCTCTCGCTGCGACGACCAATGGCGCCGCAATACGATGCGAGGGTGGTATCTTACGAGCGATTTTGTAGTAGGTGCGCCGCTATCGTCATGGCGGCGCTCTGTCGATTGGATGACCGCCGCAGAATCGAAGTTACGGTACCTCGGGAGCGATCGGCGTCGTCGAAAACACAACATTATTTTTCACTGTCCATAGGAGAAGTGCCATGTCCACAATACGAATGTCTATGGGAACGGTCGCTGCTTTAGCTTTGTTAATGACGGGCGGCTGCGCGAGTTTGGCTCATCCTGAATCGCACCCTCTTGCGATTGCGGCGCAGAACGAAGCTCCTCGCGTTCGGAATATTGTTTTAGTGCATGGAGCCTGGGTAGATGGCTCTGGCTGGAAGGGCGTTTACGACATTCTCACGAGGGACGGCTACGATGTCAGCATCGTTCAAGAACCACTTACGTCCTTTCAGGAAGATGTGGCCGCAACGAAGCGCGTCCTCGCTCAACAAGATGGACCGTGCATTCTCGTCGGTCACAGCTATGGCGGCTCGGTAGTCACTGAAGCTGGGACCGATCCTGCGGTTGTCGGTCTAGTATATATCGCGGCCCACATGCCAGACACCGGAGAGAGTGAGGTGGCCGACGGAAAGCTTTTCCCCAGTGACCTAAGCAAATCTACTGCGATAAAAAGCACGCCAGACGGATTTGTCTACCTCGACCCCGCGCAGTTTCATGAGTATTTCGCGGCTGACCTGTCGTCGGAGCAAGCCGCGTTCGAGGCGCACTCCCAGGTACTTATCACCGCCAACAATTTCAAGGGCGTCATTACCGTTCCCGCATGGAAAAGCAAACCAAGCTGGATGTTAATACCGACAAGCGACCGAACCATCAATCCGGAGCTCGAACGATGGTACGCCGAGCGAGCCCACAGCCACACGGTCGAAGTCCCAGGCGCCAGTCACTCCGTGTACGTCTCAAGACCGAAGGAGGTTGCAGCTCTGATTGAAGAAGCCGCAGCGCACGCAGAGTAGAAACGCCTGTGCTTTGTTCGGGATCCCTGCGGCGCATGGCCATCGTTCACTGCCAGAGGTTCGCTCGCGCGTAGCCCGCCGTCAGGGTAAAATTATCGCTCACAATCATCAGGAGACTGGTATGCCACAAGCTGGAAGATCAGACATTTTCGCCGTTACGGGTGTCACCGGGCAGGTGGGCGGCGCGGTCGCGCGTACGCTGCTTCAATTTGGCAAACGCGTGCGCGCAGTGGTCCGCGACGCGCAGCGAGCCAATGTTTGGAGGGATGAAGGCTGCGAAATCGCCGTCGCGGATATGAACGATGCCCGAGCGCTGCGGTCGGCCTTCGCCGGAATCGAAGGCGTGTTCGTCCTGCTTCCGCCGATCTTCGCGCCATCCAAGGGGTTTCCGGAAATTGCCGCGATCATCTCCGCTTTGAAAGAGGCGATCGACGGGGCGAAACCGAAAAAGGTGGTCTGCCTTTCGACGATCGGCGCGCAGGCCGTTCAGGAGAATCTGCTGACGCAACTACAGATGATGGAAAAGTCGCTCGGAACGCTGCCGATGCCCGTTGGGTTTTTGCGGGCCGGCTGGTTTTTGGAAAACGCGTCGTGGGACGTTGAATCGGCCTGTAAGGGTCAGATTCGAAGCTTTCTTCAGCCGCTGGACAAAAAGTTTCCGATGGTTGCGACAGCGGACGTGGGGCGCGTGGTGGCCGAGCTGCTGCAGGAGAATTGGACGGGAAAGAAAATCGTCGAGTTGGAAGGCCCGGCGCGTGTCTCGCCAAACGAAATCGCCGCGACGTTCAGCAAAGTGCTGGGCAAGCCGGTGAAGGTGAGCCTCCTCCCGCGCGAAGAGTGGGAGGCGTTCTTCAAACAGGCGGGAATGCAGGATCCGCAGCCGCGCATTCGAATGCTCGAAGGCTTCAACGAGGGATGGATTTGCTTTGAGTGGGAAGACAAGACGATCAAGGGGAAGATTCCACTGGAAACGGTGTTGCGCGGATTGGTTGCGATAGGAAATACGTGAATTCATATGGACTTGGTAAAGGAGTGAGTGCTAGACCTATCGCGGCGGCGCGGGATTGCGCAGCTTCCAGCAGTCCGGTAGGCTCGCCTCAACCTGGCTGATCGGCGTGGCTGGCAAGTTCGTCAACAACTGCGTCAGATATCGCTGAGGATCGATCGCATAGCGCCATTGTTCTGGACCAGGAAGTTGTGATTTGTTCACGCCAAGGCAAAATGCCAACTACTCAGGGAAGAAAAAAGATGCCGTTCACGTATCGGACACGTGCCTCTCAGCTTGGGCCATTAGCTTCAGTTAGAGTTCCTTCGGGGCTCTTGGCTTAAAAATTCTTCCAGTGCCCGCTGAAGGCCGGCAATCCCCTCATCTAATTCAGAACAGACTGTTTTGACGGCGATAAGGTCGGCGGATTTTGCCAATTCCTCTAACCGCGCCGCTGTCTGGTAGGCCTTGTTTTGGCCAAAGCTCCCGGCTTGAGCCTTCAGGTTGTGGGCTGTCGATGCGATCGCGGGACGGTCTTCTCGTAAGGCCGCATCATGCATTTCGGCAAGCAACTTCGGAGACTTATCGAGAAACCATCGGGCCATCTGCGACACCAGATCCTGATCTCCACCAACGCCAGCCAGGGTGGCGGCTAGATCAAATGACGAATCCGCAGAAGCTGTAGCGACTGGGACGGGTCGCTCGTCATCGCCTGCAGGAAATAGGCGCTCAATCGTTGTGAAAAGTTCGGAGGCCCTAATCGGTTTGGACGCGTACGCATCCATTCCGGCGGCCAGGCAACGCTCGCGGTCTCCTTTCATCGCGTGAGCCGTGAGGGCGACGATCGGGATGTGCTCGCTTGTTAATCGCTCCTTGGCGCGTATGGCATCCGTGGCCGCAAATCCGTCCATTTCCGGCATCTGCACATCCATCAAGATCAAGTCAAAAGGCTGGTTTTCCCAGGCCGTTACAGCCGCTTTTCCGTTTTCTGCGACCACCACGACGTGGCCTCTTCTCTCAAGCAGGCTGGTCACCACGTCCTGATTAAACTCGTTGTCTTCCGCGACGAGAATGCGGAGAGTGCGGGCAATCCCAGAAGCGCGCGCCTTTGAACTCTCAGCGTCGATGTCCGGTTCAACCGCCATCGTGCCCAGCGCCTTTAGGACCGCATTAAGCAACTCGGATTGCTTAAGAGGCTTGCGCAGGTAAACGGCGATTCCCAGGTCGCGACAACGCGCCAACTCACCGACTCCATCAAGCGACGACAGCATCATGATCGTCGCATCCGCCAGGGCCGGATCGCGCTTGATCTCCAGGGCGACGGCAAAGCCATCCAAATCAGGCATTACAGCGTCCAGCAACACGAGGGGGAATGGCTCGCCGGCGGCGGCGGCACGCTTCAACTCCTTCAGCGCTTCGCGGCCACCATTCACCGTCGTCGGCTTCATGCGCCAGTTCTCCAGCATCTCGTTCAAGATGCCTCGATTGGTCTCATTGTCATCCGCTGCCAACACCGGCAAGCCTTCCAGGTCAATGCGCTCGGCGTTCGGTTTGACGGTGACATCGCCTTCCAATTCAAAACACGCGGTGAAGTGAAAAACGCTGCCCTTGCCCAATTGGCTTTCGACCCAGATGCTCCCGCCCATCAATTCGACCAGCCGCGAGGAGATCGCCAGGCCAAGACCCGTGCCACCGAAACGTCGGGCCATCGAGCTGTCAGCTTGGGCGAAAGCGCCAAAGATCACCCGCTGTTTGTCCGCGGGAATACCGGGCCCGCTGTCAGTCACTGAAAAGTGGAGGCAAACCGTGTCGCCGGCGTTGGACTCTAACCTGACCTGCAAAACAACCTCACCATGGTCGGTGAACTTCACGGCATTGCCGACTAGGTTGGTCAGTATCTGACCAAGGCGAAGCGCGTCTCCAACGACTCGATCCGGTGCATTGGGTTGGACGTGAAGAAGTAGTTCAAGGTTCTTTCGGTGTGCCTGTGGCCCGAATCCTTTTATCGTTTCTCCAAGGCTCTCCCTTAAACTGAAAGGCGTCGGCTCCAGATCGAGGCGACCGGCTTCGATTTTCGAGAAGTCGAGGATGTCGTTAATGACCCGGAGGAGTAAGTCGGCCGAAGATTTGGCTCGCTCAAGATAATGCCGCTGTTCTGGCTGAAGTTCCGTTCCGAGGGTCAGATCCAACATGCCAAATACCCCATTCATCGGGGTGCGGATTTCATGGCTCATGCTGGCGAGAAATTCACTCTTGGCCCGGCTCGCCGCCTCAGCCGCTTCCCGGGCCAACTGTGCCTCCGCCGCGCGTTTGTGCTCCCTAAGGTCGCGCGCAATCGACGCGATCCCCACCACCTGACCTGCGGCATTAGCAATTGGCGAAACCGATAGCGCAGTCGGGACAAATTGGCCATCCTTGCAAGCGCACAGCGTCTCGAACGCCGGCGTACGTCGTCCGCCTTTTGCCAGATCGTATACCCGCGATCCTTCAACCTGGCTTTCCGGGGCAAGCAAGACACTTATCGGCTTACCGAGAATCTCCGCAGCGGTATAGCCGAACAGTGTCTCCGCGCCGGAATTCCAGCTCATAATAATTTCGTGCAGATCATTACTGAAAATCGCGTCTCCCGAAGACTGGACAATCGCTGCCAGCTCCAGCGTTCGCTGCTCGGTGCGTTTATAAAGCACACAAAGGAGTGCCACGGCCCATATTCCAAGAATCACGAAAAGCCGGTTGTACACGTCCGCGGCGAGAGAGCCGGGCGGACTAAGGACCGAGCCCAGAATCGTGAGCAACGTGCAGCCGCACGCCGTTATGAACGTCGGCCGCATTCCCGGCAGCCAAAGGGTTGCACCAACCACCGCCACGAAAAGCGCCGCAGCCGACTGTCCCTTGGGAAACGGGATGTCGAGAAAAAACAGCAAAATCGCAAACGCGACCATTCCCAATGCGATAAGCTTCCGCTTGGAATGTCCCATCATGGATTCGGAATGCTTAAGCAAGGGTGCTCCGACGATCAGGCCTTAGCCGCTCCCCAGCGAGACTCCGCCGCCGCGCATTACGTCGCGGATACTGCCGGCGGTCAGCCGCCAGGGCGAGAAAACTTTACAGCAATGCCGAAGCCGTTGCAAAATCGCCCGAAATCGTGCTTGGAATGCCATGATTCGCATAGAGTCTGCGCCTAATCCGGCCTGTCTCCTCCCGAAGTCGATCCGCGTCATGCCCCCGATCCAACATCACGAGTTTCGCCAGCGCTACGGCGGCTTCGGCCTCTTCAAAGCAAACCCCGTCGGCTCCGACGCGACGCAGTTCTTCCATTTCAGCCATGTAGCGGGCGCGCACAAAGACTTTAACGGCGGGATTGATCAGTTTGGCTGCGGCGATCAGCGGTGTTCGATTCGTCGAGTCCCGCAACGTGATGATGATGTGCGTCGCTGCCGGCAACGCGCGGTGCATCACCTCGATATTAAACGCGTCGCCATAGATTGCTGCACGTCCCTTGGCTGTCAAAGCCTGAACGGTATCCATGTTAAGATCTACAATGACAGTCTGTAGGCCTTCCTTTCGAAGGAGTTCATCCACCGTTTTCCCAGCCGGTCCGTAACCGACGACCACCGCAACAGGGTCAGCCGTCCTATTCACGATCGCTTCGGCAGGAGGATTCAACTGCCCTTCCCGATGAAGCGCTCGACGATTGAGGAGGCGCCAAACTCGTGGGAATTTCTTGATTAACCGCTCGATCGGATTGATAAGACCAAACAGAAATGGATTGATCACGATTGAGATGATCGCCCCTGCGATGATCAGATTGTGCACTGAGTCATTGATCAGCCCCTGACGATGGCCGACTTCGGCGAGAATAAATGACAATTCACCAATTTGCGCCAGCGCCAGCGCGACGGTGAGTCCGACCCGGAACGGATATCCGATAATGGCAACGATCAGCAGTGTCGCCAGCGGTTTTCCCACCAAAATGATTGCAAGTCCCGCCAGCACCAGCAATGGCTCGTGCAACACAAAACGTGGGTCGAACAACATTCCAACCGAAGTGAAAAACAGCACCGCAAACGCATCCCGCAGCGGAAGCGCGTCGGCCGCCGCCTGATGAGACACCGGCGATTGTCCGACAACCATTCCGGCGAGGAATGCACCCAACGCCATGGAGGCGCCGAATAGGTATGAGGAACCCGCAGCGATTGCGATTGCCGCCACAAGTACGGTCAGCGTGAACAGCTCCCTGGAGCGGAGCTTTGCTACGCGCACCATCAGCCACGGGATGAGCTTCGATCCCACGACAAGCAATAACACAACCAGGGCGACAAGCCTTCCAAGCGCAATCAGAAGGGCGAGCCACAGCGGTCCATTGGATGCATTTGGCGAATGAGCCGCGCCAGCGCCACCACCTAGCGCAGGGATGAGGACCAGAAAAACGACGGTAAAGAGATCTTCGACGATCGTCCAGCCCACGGCTACGTGGCCACCGGTCGTATTAAGTAGCTTATTGTCATTAAGACCACGAATCAGGACTACGGTGCTTGCTACTGCGGTCGATATACCCAGCACAAGTCCGGCTTTGAATGGCATTCCAAACGCCTCCGCGAGCAGCAGGCCCAGCAGCGTCGCCACAACGCTTTGCGCGATAGCGCCTGGGACCGCCAGATTCCGGACCGCCAACAGATCCTTCAACTGGAAGTGCAGTCCCACCCCGAACATTAGCAGGATGACGCCGATTTCGGCCAACTGTGGGGCGAGCGTTGAGTCGCCTACAAATCCGGGAGTGAATGGCCCGATTGCAATGCCGGCAAGTAGATACCCCACGATTGGTGAGAGCCGCAATTTGTGGGCCATCATTCCAAAGATCCAGGAGGCCGTAAATGCAGCCGCCATGGTCGTGATCAGGGGATAATCATGCATATGCCACTCTTTCGTGGAGAGTTGTGATTTGGGCGTTTGTTGACAGAAATGGGACGCAAGGGATGGGAAGTATCGTCCCGTCCCTTGCGCCTATATCGAAGCGAGTTTACGGTTTGTTTCTTTCCGAGACCACTGCGGTGACCATGGCCTCCGCTTGAGAGGAAACGGCCCCTCCAGCGACCTTCGACACAACCTTTATCAGTTCACGTATGTCGCTTTCCGTGAGCCCCGAGTCGAGCGCGTTCCTTATTTCGATGCGCAGCAGGTCGTTTGCCGTGCCCTGCGTGATAAGCGCGGACAATGACAGCAACGTTCGCTCCTTCTGATCGAAATACTTTCCAGGCGCCAAGTCAGTGAAGGCATGCTGGTCGATCGCCGAGATGAGCCGTGGCGATGCCTGATGAACAACCAGAATTGCGTGGTCCACCGTCGATGACTCCGGCGGCGCGCCGATCTGTTGAGCCGAAGATCCGAGCGTTTCATGACTGCGCTCTTCAACTACATCGTGCACAATTAACGCGGCCTGAAATGCGTTGGCGTACCCAATATATGGTTCCAGATCATGTATCAGCTCGCCAAGTTGCTCACTCGTCCATCCGTTATTGAGTGCGCCATAGGTGTGCCATCTGAGTTGAAGCGGAACATTCCCCATTGAGGCCAAGGATGCGAAGATGCCAAGCTCGCGCGTCTTGAGATCGAGCCCTGGGTGAAGAAACAGATCGTTGTAAAAGAAAGTGAGGAAGTTGCGCGTAAAATCCGGGGCAATCCGTCGAACCCGTGAGTACGTGTCATCATTGGGACCGGCCGGATAGACTTTCTGAATTGTCTTCTGCGCGTTGATGAAGCGCGCATCATTTCCTTCGGAGACCGGCGCGTCGCCTGGAATAAAATCCGCTTCGCCGGGATGCAGTTTGCCGGAAGCATCGCGCGCATCGAACACCTTCGTGGCGGCAGCGATCGCATTGACGGCCGTTGGCGATCCGGAACATTGCGACAATGTAGCCATAAGTTCGACGATCTCTTGCCGGCGCGCACCTGAATCGAGGGCATCGTTTACATGACTCACGAAGTCTCCACGCCCCTTTTCACCCATCACAACCAGCCCGGCGATGATCGCGAGCTCGCGATCCTTGTCCTCAATGAGGTGGGGAGCAGTTTGTGCGGCGGGGACAGGTGCTTGCGCAAGCTCAACAGTGATTGTCGCTGGTTCACTTTGATTTAGGGATTGAGCATCGCAGACCGTCGCACTCCAGCCGAGGAAACCAATCACCGCTAGGGGTGAAGCCATCGTCAAAAGAGGTCGGGCTTTGATATGCCCATGTGTGGCCGATTTAGACTGACATTGATATTTATTTCGTTCGCAGGTGAGTAGCGCTTTCATACGGATCTCCTTTCGTTGTCGATAAAACGTGAATTACATGTTTGTGCAGCCGACGAGAATAAATGAGTAGCGCCGCCGCATGATCACTGTCTACTGTCTATTCGAGAACAGTCCCAAGTGTTTGGGTTAAGCCACAAAGGGTTTTCTCATCAAAGGAGCTCCTTTCATTTGAGTAGCTGCGGTCAAACCGTTCCTGCGCGTGCGATGGATAAACGCAGTTGGCCGCAGCGTGGCCAAAGCAATTGATATGCCAGCAACTTTCGCGCTATAAGACGTCGGGACCACGCGCAGAATGACGCCCGCCGGTCATCGACCTCTCGGAATCGCATCTGCCAAGGCTGGTCTTCGCCCTGCAATTCGCATTGTGTAGAGGGAATTGAAGACGAATCGCTCGCGAAAGGTTGTGTTTTTTCCACTCACATCTTCAAAGATTCCGTGGGTCACTCGCGCGGTAGCTATTCGACCGGGCCGGAATAAAAATTACCCCGGCGTGGCCTGAAACATAAAACAATGACATTCGAGTCGTGGAGCCCGCGTTGCAGAAAGCATCAGGTCACCCAAATATTTCTTGGTTTCGAGATTGTTCCTGGCTGTTGCGAGCTCCGGACCAACGGAATTACGTTGCGGTTCGAAGACCGCAACGCATCAAGACTCATGAAGGAGCGCTTATACGAAACAGAAAGTACAGAAAGTTGCAATTGTCACCGGCGGTGCCAGTGAGCGTCGGCGACCTCCGGGTTTTCACGCTGCGCCATCCAACGGAGAACCTCGATTTTGCGGTCATTTTCGATAATTCTTATGCCGAAAAAACGGCGTAATCCCGAAAAATGATGTACCATTTGATGTACCGGAGGCCCAACAAAAAAGATGGACTTGTGTTGCACGCAAGCTCCTGTGGAATCAGAAGTAGCGGGGGCTTGTGTGAACCTTGCGCGCCACGCATGAAATTTCGCATGTAAGTCGCGCGCTTGGCGCGCCTTATCGTAAAAGGATCAATGCAAGATGACCACATGTCGCCTTCCAAATATAATCGATCGCCAAAACGGAAGTTACAACCGGTCGGCGCGGATTTGGTGCGCAAGGTTCTTGTGTGCACCCCTTGTGCGCTATCGTGGGAGCGCTGTTTCGCGGGCGGACTAGATGTGCGGCGTAACGCAGGAGCTCACGTTGCGGGGTGGGGTGCGAACATGTCCGACCTCTTGTATGTCTTGGATTTTGCGTGCCTGGCATCCTCCCGGACAGGGCACGACCCGTGCCGCCCAGATCATGACGCTTGCCATCTGCCACATCACCAAACGTGGCGAAATCGCTGGACCAAAAGCAATTGAGCATGCCGTCGATTGCTCGATCCTGATCCGCAAAGCGTATAACCGGCGCATGTTGTCGGTGCTTAAAAATCGTTTTGGCCCGGAGACAGCACGTCCCCTGCAATTGGAGATTGATCCAATTTCCCTCAAGCTGCGTGTTTCGCCGCACAGCGAGATATTACCCGCCGTCGCGCGCGGGTATCTGCCGGCCGGTGGCATCACCGAGGTGCAAGGGGCCGTCATGTTGCCCAAGCCAGGTGCAGCGGCAAGGATCACCGCGCCGGGACTGCCTCGCAAGGAAATTGAGCAATATGTGACAGGGCTATGTCAGGTGCCGGGCTTTGAACTCGCAGATTTTGATTTATCTATCCAGTGCCGCGTCCCCGGCGAGATGCAATATCGCTCAGTCATGGGTTTACCGCTTTGCATGGCGCTGGCTGCCTCTTACATCCAGCGGCCAATCCTTGATTCGCATCTTTTTCTTGGTGAGATCGATCTGTGCCGCAAGGTTCGAGACGTGCCAGCAGCCCTGCTGAATGATTTGGCTAACGCGGGTGCGCATCGATCGCGGGCCATGGGCACCGATCGTTGGAGATACGCTTTCGTAGATCGCCAATGCCAGTGCCGCGGAGCACTGCGCATAGGGGAAATGAAAATAAAGTCGTTCTTTCCGGCCAAAGCGCATTTGACCGAATCGATGCCCGTGAGTGGGAGTTTTGGAAATGCACAACCAACCGTCAAAATGAATAATTGTCCCTTTGGCTAATTCATCGGACATTATTCCGAATACAAGGTGAACAACGTCGCCGATTTGTCTATCACATTTTGGAAAGTATTCCGTAGACACCGTGGCCACATTCCACGTGTCCGGCCCATTTACCGATTGGAGCAGATCATGAAGCGTATTGGAATGCTGTTGGCGTTGTTGTGCGCCATTTCTTGTGGACCTTTGAGCCGCGCCGCTGATGCGGCTCCTTCCCCGGGCCAAAAACCCCCGGTGTTAACCCTGGCGAAGCTTTTGCAAGCCCCCGACGGAGCCGCGGCAAACTGGGATAAACTGCACGGCAAAGTGGTGGTGCTCGAATTCTGGGCCACATGGTGTGGTCCGTGTGTGGCGGCGATTCCACATTTAAATGATCTCGCCGACCAGTTTAAGAATAAGCCGGTGCAGTTCATCGCGATCACCGCTGAGGATGAGGCGATCGTTTCCAAATTTCTCGTCAAAAAGCCGCTGCATACCTGGATTGGCCTCGACGCAAACGATGCCACGAACAAGGCGTACCACGTGACGGGAATACCGACTACGGTGGTGATCCGGGCCGATGGAGTCATCGATGCGGTAACGTATCCAACCCAACTGAGACCGGAGAACCTGGAAAATCTGTTGGCGGGCGAGCCATCCGGATTAATCAGCCGATCGCCTCGGGGAGACTCGGTCCGCGTCGGTGAGCTGCCTGGGGATAATGATCATGCATCGGTGTTTCAGGTCATCATTCGTCCGTCCAAGGTGGATACTCTAGAGATGACCAGTGATGGGGCCTCCGGCGGCGGTTCCCTGGGGTTAGAAATGGGGCGAACCTATTCCGGCCAAACGGTGAAGAATCTCATGACCTCGATCTACGAGTGCAACCCGCAGCAAATCGTGGTCAATGGCAAGCTGCCGGCGGGCAAATTCGACTTGGCCGCCAAGGTTCCCCTCGCGGGCAGAGGCAAGATGAATCATTTGATCCAGGAAGCACTCGAATCCACGTTTGGTTTGGAATCGCATCGGGAAAGGCGGATGTTGGATGTCTATGTGGTTACAGTCGACAAGTCGAGCGCGAAAGTGCTCAAGCCAAACAAAGGGGGGCTCTCTTCCTCCGGTAGCGTTAACCCGATGGTCGGCATTTTAGAAGGGGTCAATCAGTCCATGGACGCGGTCACGAGCGTTCTGGCCAATCAGCTTTCCTGTCAGGTGATCGACGAAACTAATCTCGCAGGTAATTTCGATTTCGACGTCAAGTGGGATCCGACCGCAACTCCGCAGGCCAAAGCGCAGGTGATCGCGGAGCAGTTAGGCCTGACTCTCACGCCAGCTAAGCGGCTGGTCGAGGTCGTGGTGGTGGACGCCGCGACGCAGGGGGCCGCGTCGCCCGCCACACACGCGGCGGCTCGGTAGCGCATTACAAATACATCCACCTCCCAAACCGGTCACGCTCGAAGATGCCATAGTGCATTCCATGCGTGGCCGGGTTTGGGTTTCGCGGAATCTTTAATTTTAGAGACCAATCGCTTCCAAACGTGCGTTATCTGCCATAACAGCCACACCCGGTACACGATAATGATATCAGCTGCGCGTCAATATCGCCGACTATCGACAAAATTCGCTCAAAAACGCTGTTGCGAGTTCTATTGAAGATGTAAGAAGTGTGGGGCTGTAGCTTCGGATACGCTGTCTCTTGGACACGGATGACCCATTCGGCCAGGAGACAACCATGAGACGGACGAATTTCATCGCGTTGGACGTTCACA
>Ga0302222_10000430_pt1 | contig 24046 bp, 22 predicted proteins | sample II_Palsa_E2_2_FD_194570 | JGI IMG/M metagenome (GOLD analysis project Ga0302222, IMG submission 194570) | Peat permafrost microbial communities from Stordalen Mire near Abisko, Sweden - II_Palsa_E2_2 | ecosystem: Environmental > Terrestrial > Soil > Palsa > Peat permafrost | place: Sweden... | reverse complement strand
CGGTGAGGCAGAAGACGACCAGGAAAAAATCGAAGGCGTCGAGAGTCCAGCCGGTGAGTCCGACTAAAAAGGCGGTATAGCGATCGCTGCTGGGTGCGTTGAATGGGCCGGTTTCGGTCGAAGACATTTTTTGCCGGGTTCTCCGTTCCCCAATATTGGTCGTAGCGGCCACCGCGAAAAATGGCGCGCTCGCGACTCTACCTCAGAGTGCGGGGCCTTGGTGTAATGTTATTGGTGATGGGGCGTTCGTGAAGATGCAATTTCCGGATTTTTGGAGCGCATCGTGAGCGTGAAACAAATTGCGGTGGAACGATTCAGCGTTACCTCTTCCAAGCCGTTCGACGAAATCGTCAAGGCGCTGGAGGCGACGATTGGGCGTTCGGACTTGAATGCGTTCGGGAATCGTTTGAAATCGGCGAAAAGTTTTCAGGATGTGGAAACCATCGTGAATGAGGCGGTGGGGCCATCCGGTTTCATGGAATTTTCGCGATTCGATCTGGGTGCCATTTTGCGCAAGGAGCGGGGAAGCGACCAGCCGCGGATTTTGCGGCTGGTGGTGGGGAATCCACTCTTCATGAAAAAGATGGTCGAGCGGGTGGTAGACGCGGGGTCGTATGCGCCGGTGACGATTTTGGTGGATGAGCGAGCGGACGGAGTGCATCTTTCGTACGACCGCATGGCAAGTTTTCTGGGTTCCTACCAGAATGAGGAAGCGTTGAAGGTGGCACGAGAGCTGGACGCTAAGGTAGAAGGCCTGCTCAACGCAGCGGCCCAGTAGCGGAGAGGTTGGCACGACACGCGCAGGATAGGGCTGGGTGATTTCACGGGAGATCGATGACGGAACGAGTGCTGGTGACCGGCGGCGCGGGATATATTGGCGGCGTGGTTGTGGCGCAATTGTTGCAACGGGCCTATGACGTGGTGGTGCTGGACGATCTTTCGAATGGCTGCCGGGCCGCGGTGCCAGAGGGCGCGCGGCTGGCGGTGGGAGACGTCGGGGATCGAGCGGCGCTGGACCGTTTGTTCCGCGAATATTCGTTCGATGCGGTGATGCATTTTGCAGCCTTCATCGAAGCGGGCGAATCGATGAAGTTCCCGGCAAAATATTTCCGGAACAACACAGCGAACGCGCTGACTTTGCTGGACGCGGTGACGACGCATAAGATTCCGCGATTCGTATTTTCGTCGACGGCGGCTTTGTACGGCACGCCGGAGCGCACGCCCATCGAAGAAACAGATACGCTGCGCCCGACCAATACCTATGGCGAAACGAAGTTGCTGGTCGAGCGGATGCTGGAGTGGTTCAACCGCATCCACGGGCTGCGCTATGCGTGCCTGCGGTATTTCAACGCCGCGGGAGCGGCCGGCACGCAAGGCGAGGACCACCATCCGGAATCGCACCTGATTCCGCTGACGCTGCAAGTGGCATTAGGCCAGCGCAAGGAACTTTCGATTTATGGCACGGATTATCCGACTGCGGACGGGACCTGCGTGCGGGATTATGTGCACGTTTCCGATCTGGCTAGCGCTCATGTGCTGGTGCTGCAGGCGCTGAAAGAAAAAGACAAGTTGATTTACAACCTGGGGAACGGCCACGGATTCAGCGTGCGCGAGGTGATCGAAACGGCGCGGCGGGTTACGGGCCAGGCGATTCCGGCGCTGGAAACGCCGCGAAGGCCGGGAGATCCGGCGGTGCTAGTGGCCAGCGCGGAAAAAATCAAAAAGGAATTAGGTTGGCAGCCGGAATATGCGAGCCTGGAAGCGATTGTGCGCAGCGCGTGGGATTGGCGGCGGGCGCATCCGGCAGGATATTCCAGCGACTCTTCTCAGAAGAACCGGTCGTAACTCTCTACATTTTTTCGCCTAATTGCTTCAGTTGCGCTCGCCAAGGTTTGCGGCGTAGGCGAGTAGGCCCGCGTCGGCGCCCCGGGCGGCGATGAGTTGCACGCCAGCGCCGGTCGCAGTGGGCAACGTTACAACCGGCACGCCGGCGAGGCTCATGGGGACGGTGTACCGGAGCATCATGCGGCGCGTGTCGCGGTGGTCTGCACCCGCGATCAGCTGGTGAACCGGGGCGCTTGGGGCGATCAGGAAATCGTATTCACGGAGAAGTGCATCGGTTCGTTCGCGAAATTTCGCGTGGCTTTGGCGGAGCGCTCCGATTTCGGTGAGCGGAATGGAGGCGCCCCAGGCGAGTCGCTCGGCGATGGACTTTTCGAAGTGCGAAAAATCGCCTCCGGTAGCTGCGGTGTGAATGGCGGCAGCTTCGTGAGCCTGGATCGGCGCGAAGATATCGATCGCGCCTTCCCAGAATTGCGAGTCTATCGTTGAGATCTCCGCGCCGCGTTCGGACATTTCGCTTTTCCACTTTGCAAAACTGGTCAAAACCTCCGCGTCGCAATCGTGCAGGAAATCCTGATGTACGGAGCCGATGCGGACTTTCATCTGCGCGTTGGGCGGGACGCGAAGATCGAACAAGGCTTCGGCGAGAAGCGGGGCGTCGCGCAAATCGCGAAAGAGCCAGCCGAGAGTGTCGAAGGATGGCGCCAGGTGAAAGCCTCCACGCCAGAGATCGCGCTGATGCGCGAGTTCGATCGATGCGCGATAACCGGCCAAGCCGCAGAGCGCGGCAGGAACGCGGATGGAGCCTCCGGTATCGGTGCCGATGGCGGCGACGGCTGAGCCTTCCTGGACGCCGGCGGCGCCGCCGCTGGAAGAACCGCCGGTCAAGCGGCTGGGATCGCGGGGTTGGACGCAGTCACCGTAGTCCGGATTTTCTCCGGTGATCCCGTAGGCGAGTTGATGCAGGTGCGCTTTGCCGACGATAACCGCGCCTTGCGAACGCAGGCGCGCCGCAACAAAGGAGTCCGCGCGCGCGATTCCATTTTTAGCGGCATAGAATTTCGATCCACAACTCGTGGAGAACCCTTCGAGATCGAAACAGTCTTTCAGTGAGATGGGCAGGCCGTACAGCGACGGCTTTGGATTTGCAGCGAAGCGGCTCGGCAAGACGGATGCGTCCTTGAGGGTGCGTTCGGCATCGAGCGAGATGTAGACATTGTGACTGGTATTGCTGTTGGCGCGGAGGAGCGCATCTTTGGCGACGGATTCGGGCGAAGCATTCCCTGCTGCGAGCGCCTGGCGCAAGTCTGGAATTGAATCGATATCGATCACGACCGGGGTATTTTAACCGGAGGAGTCGAATCTGGTCACGGAAGTTGTGCGGCGCGGGAATTGCAACGCGTGAAATTTAAGGCTTCGTGCGAATTCCGTCCGCGGGCGGAGATGCTTTTTGAGGCTTGCCCTCGGTTTGGTTAAGGATGATGCGCACGCGTTGCCAGCCGACGTTGATCGCGCTGGCGAAATCCGCAAAGCCGATGCAACGAGTCAAGGCTTTCGGGTTGTGACATTCTTCATAGACCGGTACATCAGCTGACTGCAGCGGCAGCGGGCCGAGAATCTGGTGATGCCAGCGGCCCTGCGCGTCTCGATAGGCGTTAACGTCAAAGTCCATTTTTTGGTTCGCACCGCGCGGAAGCTGCGTCCGGGGAGGCCCCACAGTATGCACTTCCGGCCTTACTGTCAACGGTGTAGGCGAATTTTGCTAATGCAATTTTCAGGGTCAGATACAGGCTGAGAGGTATTCGAATTTTCCGCGGAAAAAGCTACGGTGGGAATTGCGATGCGAGAAGCTGGCATCGAGTCGAACTGGCGACGAATATGTTCACGCAAAATTGGAGGACACGTTCATGAAGCTGAACACACTCATCGGGTCTGGAATTTTAATGTTGGCGTTAGGTATGGTCGCGCCCACGTACGCCCAAGAACAGCAGGATCATCCGACCAAACCGGAAGAGGGAAAGCCGGAGGACAAGCCCAAGCAGCAGGCCGAACCGCCGAAGACTCCGAGCGACCAGCCGCGCTCATCAGAGCGAGAGGCCAAACCGCCGGAAGAGAAGCAGTCGCGACCCGAGAAACAGGAAGCACCGGCCAGGCAAGCACAGCAAAACGAGCAGAAGCAAACCGCGTCACAGCACGGTCGAATTCCAGACGACAAGTACAAGGCCAATTTCGGAAAGGAACACAGATTTCACATCGGGCACCCAGTAATCGTGGGGGGCCGGCCGCGATTTGAATATGGCGGCTACTCGTTTTTCATTACCGAAGCGTGGCCCAGCGGATGGAGCTACGACGATTACGTCTACATCATAGACATAAACGGCGTCTATTATCTGGTGGACGACGCGCATCCAGGAGTGCAACTGGCGCTGACCATCGGCTAACGCCCCGGCGAAGCACGATCGCGGCGACCAGGTACAAGCTCGAAGCCTGACTGCGCATGGCGCAGTCAGGCTTTCGTTTTTTGGTCAGGCCTCGACGAGCTTCACGGAATCCATCAGGCCGAAGAATCCTTCAATCATCGTGGGATGAATGAAGACCGCGCCCTTCATCACGGTGTATGGCGCATTCGCCAGTATCATCATGCCGAGGACTTGCACCAGCTCGCCGCCTTCATCGCCAAGGATGCCAGCACCCAGAATGCGGTCAGTGGCGGCGTCGACGATGATCTTCATAAAGCCTAGCGTTTCACTTTTTTCGATGGCACGGGAGACGGACGTCATGGGGAAGAGCCCCATCTTGAATTTTTTTCCGGAGGCGCGCGCCTGAGCTTCGGTGATTCCAACTCGCCCCAGTTGCGGGTCGGTGAAAAGTGCGTAGGGGAGATAACGGTTCTCGATGGTTTGATTTTTCCCTTCGATCACGTTGGCGTAGACGATTTGGTAGTCGTTGTAGGAGATGTGGGTGAACGCTGGGCCACCCTTGATGTCGCCCAAGGCCCAAACTCCCGGGACGTTGGTTTCCATGCGCGAATTGGTCTTGATGTAGCCGCGATCGTCAGTGGCGATTCCGGCTTTAGCCAGCTCCAGATCGGCCGTGGTTGGCTTGCGGCCGGTGGCGACCAGAAGATGTGAACCGATGATTGTTTGGCGGCCCTGCGGCGTGTCGATCGTTAAGGATATTTCGCCGTTGCGATTCTCGACTTGCTTGGTTTGCGCGGACAATTGAAATTTTATGCCGTCGGCTTCGAGGATTTTTTGCAGCTCCGCCACAATGTCTTCATCTTCGCGGGACAGCAGGCGTTTGCCGCTATGGACAACGGTGACCTGACTGCCGAAGCGGCCAAACATCTGGCCGAATTCGAGGCCAATATAGCCGCCGCCGAGAATCAGCAGATGCTTGGGAACTTCCTGTAAATCCATGACTGAGGCGTTGGTGAGGAAAGGCACGGAATCGAGACCGGGGATGGAAGGGATTTGTGGGGCGGTTCCGGTGTCGATGAAGATCTTTTCGCTTTCGAATGTTTCGGTACCGACTTGCACCTGATGCGGACCGATGAAACGGGCGCTGCCGTGAACCAGGCGGATGTTCGGCCGGCGATCGACTCCTTTTTGAATGGCGTCGCGAAAACCCTGCACGATACGATTTTTTCGGGCGACGACCTCGGGGAGGTTGACGGTAACTTCATTTACATGAATGCCCCAACGCGCGCTCTCGCGTGCGTAGTGAGCGACTTGCGCCGAAGCGATCAGGGATTTGGTGGGGGTGCAGCCGGTGTTGATGCACGAGCCCCCGAGTTGGGCGCGCTCGATGAAGGCGACTTTCCAGCCGAGGTCGGCGAGGGCATAAGAAAGCGGCTTGTTGGCCTGGCCCGCGCCAATGGTGATCGCGTCGAATTTCATATTCGTCTCCTGCGAATGCCTCTGCGGATGAGCGAGTAGTGTACCCGGATTTTTGCCGGCGCAAGGGGGAGTGGAGGAGGAAACAGCAAGTAAGAATTGAGTCACATTTTGGAGCGCAGCAAATTAGAATCTAGGCATGGCCAGGGGATGGGAAAGCAAAGGGGTGGAAGGGCAAGTGCAGGAACGCGAGACGAAAGAAGACCGCAAAAATAAGAAGCAGGTCTCGCAAGATCAGGTGGAAGTGCGCCGGCAACGCGGAATTTTGATGTTGTCACGGGCGCGGGTAGAGATTCAATTGCAGGGCGCGCAGGCGGAGCGGTATCGCGAACAGTTGACGCGGGCGTTGGCGGATATTGATTCGCAGTTGGCGAAACTCCCCGAAGAAAAGAAGTAGAAGTTCTCCTCGCCTCAATTTTTAGTCCGTTTAGATTTTCACACCGATCAAATGAACCGAATCTAATCGCGGGGACGGCCGGGGTCGGGGTCTTCAATGAAGACTACGCCTACGCCGTGTTGGTCTTTTTCGCGTCCGGGCTCGAAGTGAACGACCGTGGCGCGCAGCGAGAGGATGCTGGCGCGGGACGGTTCATCAGCGGCTTCGATCACGACGCGCAGCTCAGATTGCAGGCGGGGCCGGGATTTCAGCGCGAGATAGGCGCCCTGCAAGCTGATGTCGCGGACCGTCGCCTTTTCCTCGAACGCCTTACCGTCTTCTGTGTGACCGGTGACGATGGCGACAAAGCGCAGACGGCGGCGCAGGGCGAGACGCGATTCGCGCATGGCAACGTCTACGCCGCGTTCGCTGAGCGTAATGGACATTCCTTCTGAGGCGGCCCAGGTGGCCGGAAACTCCTGACGCGCGGCGGATAAAAAGCCGTCGACATGTTTATCGGTGGAATCGGGATCGTGATGGAACAGGATCAGGTTACGAACTTTCGCGGCGCGCGCGATTTTCACGCCTTCGAGCCAGCTGGAATGTCCCCAACCTTTGCGTTCAGAGGCGAGCTGTTCAGGGGAATATTGCGCGTCGTAGATAAGCACGTCGGCGTCATGCGCGAGCTGCAGAAGATTTTGGTCACATTCGGCGGCACCGGGTTCGTTGTCGGTGGCATAAACAATCGAACCACCAGTGGTATCGAGCCGATAGCCCAGGCAACCTTGCGGATGATTTAGGTGGCTGGCGGTGATTTTGGTGCCGTTGACGTCCCAGGTTTGGCCCCCGGAAATCTCATGAAATTCGCGCGAGGCGGTCATCATGGTCACGTCGATCGGGAAATAGGGGCTTGATAGCTGCGCTTCGAAAACCTGCTGCAAGCTGTGCGGGCCGAGATACTTGGACTGAAAACTGTAAAAGTGGAAACGATTTTGCGATTCGAAGAAGGGATGGAAAAAAGGGATGCCCTGGATGTGATCCCAATGATAATGCGTGACCAGAATGTGAGATTCGATGCCTGAGCCATTCTGCTGGGCAGTGAGCTGATTGCCCAGGGTACGCAGGCCGGTGCCGCAATCGAGTATGAAAGAGGTACCGTCAGGCGCGGTGAGTTCGAGGCAGGGAGTATTTCCCCCATAGCGCCAGGTATCGCGCTCGAGCGTGGGCGTCGAGCCCCGAACGCCCCAAAAAACCAGTTTGGCAGGTTGTTGGGTCATGGCTGGGCGAATGGGACGCCGCCCGCGTGCACTCCGCCTAGAGGTAACTTCAACAAAACTGATGCCATGGTAGGCGGGGCGGAGTGGGGAGTCAATTGAGTTTCGGCTGGCAGGTTCGTTGCGGTGGTGGCATGGCGGTTGGGGAAAGGCAGATAATTTCGGCTGTGAACGTTCGGACGCGTTGCTGAATCGATGCTGTTGCAGTTGATTAACTCCAGTTAGAATTGGGCAATGTACGACGACGCGCACGGCCCGGCAGGGCACGCTCACGATCATGCTCATGGGCATGACCACAGCCACGGCCATAGTCACGGGCTGGGCGGACATTCGCATGTGTCGCTTCCTGCGGAGGGCATGACGCTCATCCTGGGCGGCGCGGTGGTGGCGACGTTCGCGCTGGTTGGCGTGGAACTGATTGCAGGTTACGCCGGACATTCAATCGCGCTGATCAGCGATGCGGTGCATAACTTGACCGACGTTCCGACGCTGGTGCTTTCCTGGTTCGCGACGCGCTGGGCGAAAAAACCTCCGACACCTCAGAAGACGTACGGATATCACCGGGCAGGAATTCTGGCGGCGTTTGTGAACGCGATGCTGCTGTCCTTGGTTTCGGTGGGGCTGATTTACGAATCGCTGACGCGTTTGCACAGCCCGGTAGAAGTGAAAACCAGCCTGATGTTGTGGGTTTCGGTTTTTGCGCTGGTCATCAACGCCGGGATTACGTTCGCGGTAACAGGCGGGCGGCGCGATTTGAACGTGCGCAGCATCTGGATCCACAATTTGGGCGACGCGCTTTCGAATGTGGCGATTATTTTGGGCGCGATTGCGATTCACTACACGGGTTTGTCGTGGGTCGATCCGGTGATTGGCGTTGCGATTGGCGCGATGGTGTTCTGGTCCGGCATCGGCATACTGCGGGAAAGCACGCATATATTGCTAGAAGGCTTGCCGCGCAGCATCGATCTGGAAAGCGTCGCGCGAGCGATGCTGCGTGTTCCGGGCGTGCAGGAAGTTCACGACGTGCATATCTGGACGCTGGGTACAGATTTGAATGCATTGTCGTGCCACATCTGTATTCCGGATATGCATATGGAAGATAGCGAGAAGGTCCTCGCGCAGGTACGCGAGATTCTGGAAAAGGAATTCAAAATTACGCACACCACGATTCAATTTGAGCGCGCGGGGCTGGCGGCGGATGCGAATTTGTACATGCCGGAACCGGTGCAGCGTTCGGGCTCGTAAGACCGATCAGCCTCGAACAGATGAAAGGCCCCACCCGTCGAGAGGCGGGAGGGATGGGCCACCCACAAAGCCTGACATCAGAAACTTAGACCACTTTAATTAGAGATTTCGGCGGATGGCTTGGACTTTGGCGTCGCTGGGGGCGCGGGGTCGTCGGCCGGAGGAATGGTGATGGGTGTGCCGCGTTCGGTGTTGAGGCGCTGGGTCTCGTCGACGTCGAGGTCGCGGAAGGCGAGGGTGCGGCGGCCGCCATCGGGCGTGATGTAGACGAGGCGATCGCTGGAGCGGGTGAAGGCTACAGCGTCGAGCAGGTTGCCGTTCCGGGTGACCAGGGTGAAGGAGCCAACGTCGGGAATCGGAACAGCAGACTCACGTTCGGCGTCAGCGGATGGCTCGCCTTGATCCGCAGCAGATTGCTTTCCTTGCAGGCGAGGATCCGGGACCTGCTGAACAAAAATGTACTGGGGTTGCTGTTGGGCGCCGGACTGCTGGCCGCCGGATTGCGCATCTTCGGAGTCCGCCGACGATGCATCTTGCGATTGATCGGAATTCTGATCCTGGCCGGAGTAATCGTATCCGTAGCCACCGCCGAACAGGATGATGGCACCGGAACTTCTGAGGCGTTTCTGCTGATTTATTCGTTCATTCGTCGCGGCCAGCGGGTTTACAAAGCCGCCGGGAGAAACTGGGCCAACGAAATTCGAGCCGAGCGGCGCATTATCGAGGTTGCCGAAATCGAGAGCGCGCACTTTTACGCCGTTGACGATATGGGTGTTGCCCGAAACGGTTGTGCCTGCTGAGTGATGAAGCGTTGAAGACGAATGAGAAACCGGCTTGGCGGTCGAAGCCGCATGTGGTGGGGTGGCAGGCGCGCCGGCATGCGGAGCAACGGGAGCGGGCGCGGCGGCAGCGTGGGGAGCTTGCGCGAGCAACGGAAGAGCCAGTGAACTTAAGGCGAAAAGCCCAATCACCAGTTTCATTCTCATGACAACCTCGCTTCGCCCGCATAGTATCAGACGCGGCGAGTAGCCGGTTAGTTGCGGACGTTTCAAGGCATAGCGCGGTGGCGGTTATCCGCCTGTTTTTTCGGGCACTAACGGGCAAACGGTGGTGTCTATAGGTGCTGGTTTGGTGTTACCGGGGAAATGCGGTTTGGGGCCGTGGGCAATTTTCAGGTTTGCTTTTCCCGGTGGGTGGGATGTGCTATAAACGTCAGTCCGAAGGGCGACGCGAGATGGCCGAGACGGAAGGCGTGGTTTTCGCAGGATCGGCAGCAGACAGGAAGGCTACCGGCCGCCGCCAAGTAGCGGAGCCGGATGTTCCTTCGCAGTTTTGCCCGCGGTGTTCGTCGCGGCTGGAGCCCCGGAAATGCAAGATGATTTGCGAATCTTGCGGATACTATATGTCCTGCTCTGATTTTTACTGAAACGCCAGCGTGCCGCAGACCGGATGGCGATTCAGCTGAAATGATGCAAATACAGATTTGAACTTTCCAGGAGGCGCGAACGTGGCATTAAAAATGGTGGACAAGGAAGTCGGAGACGTGACGGTGGTGGAAATCGAAGGACGCATCGTCCTCGGCGAAGAAAGCAACGCGTTTCGCGAGCAGGTCAAGAATTTGCTGGCCGCGGGAAAGAAGAAAATCGTGCTGAACCTGGCGCAGGTCGGTTACATCGACAGCGCGGGGCTGGGCACGCTGGTGGCGACGTTCCACAGCGCGCGCTCGCAGGGCGCGGTGTTGAAGCTGGCGAACCTGGGATCGAAGTTCAAGGAAGTGCTGCAGGTCACCAAGTTGATGACCGTGTTTGATACCTATGACAGCGAAGCGTTGGCCGTAGAAAGCTTCAACAACAAGTAACTCGTCGACGAATGGGAAGCGAGGGGCACGCGAGCGTGCCCCTTTTTGTTTTACCGGTTTAGCTTCCGCCCAAGGCATTGGACTGCTTTTCGATCGTCCCTTCCACTCTGAAAATCGCGACTCCGCTGAGAAGCTTGGGGTAGAAGTCCGTGGATTTTTGCGGCAGCACGTCACCGCCAAGGGCGATGTCGGCGACTTGTTGCACGCGGGCGGGATTCAGCAGGCAGGCCATCTGGGCGTCACCTTTATCGACGGCGGCGATGGCACCGTCCATTTCGCGTTTGTAGGAGACATTCTTTTCACTGGCGACGTCCTCCTGACTGATCCCGAGGCCTTTTTCAATGATCAAGCGATGCAGGAGCACTACGTCGAGACCGCGCTGTGCTTCGGAGATATCCGGAAGAATGGTATCGAGATCAGCGTCGCGACGAAGCAGGAAGAGATAATAGGCTCCGCCGCCGGAGGCATTCGCGCCAGGGTAAATGCCCACGCCGCGGCGGCCGTGGTTCACGCCCTGAAAATCCTTGAGGAAATCGGCGTAGGCGGTGACGCGCTCTTCGGCGTTGAGGAATGGATAGGAATACCAGTCGAAGTACTGGCCGACGTTTTTGCGAAACTTCTCGAAGTCGAAATTGTCCACGTTTTTGATCAGGCGATGGGTGGCGAGAATGGTCAGACCTTTGGAGTGGGTGTTGATGAAGGTCATCATGGCAAATTCGTGCGCGGCGTCGGGGTCCGGTTGCTGCAATTTGGCGCGGCCTTCGTTACGGAAATTCAGCGCGGTTTCGTAGCGATGATGGCCATCGGCGATGATCAGCTTCTTGTCGGCCATGGCGCTCTGGATCCGGCGGACGGTGGCCTGGTCGGAAACGGGCCATAAGCGGTGGGTTACGCCATACTCGTCTTCCATCTGCTGCGGCTGGGATTTGCGCGCGACTTCTTCGAGCAGATTGTCGATGCTGCGCGGGGCGTCGTTGTAGAGCATGAAAAGTTGGCCGGTTTGCACGTGGGTGTTGCGCAGCAAGTCGATGCGGTCGGCTTTGGGCGCGGAGAGGGTCCGCTCGTGGCGGAAGACGACGTGGGCGTCGTAGTCTTCGACGCGGCCGAGGGCGATAAAGCCGATGCGGATTTTCTTGGTGTGGGTGCCGGGCACCAGATATTCCTGGGAGTAGACGTAAATATTGGGCGCCGAATCCTGGAGCAGGACTTTTTCTTTGATCCACTCGTCCACTTTTTTGCCGGCGCGGGTGTAGACGTTGTCCTGCGGCGAATCGCCGGGCAGCACGCGGCCTTTTTCGATGGCGATCAGGTTGTAGGGGCTCTTGGCGTAGTAGCCTTCCTGCATCACGGGGCTAATCTTGTCGTAGGGCTGGGTGAGCACGTCATTGAGCGCTACGCGGTTGGTGTCGTAGCGGAAGGCGCGAAAAGGTTGGATTTCTGACATGGGGCCTCGTGTGGTCGCAACTGATCTGGTCGAATTTCCAATTGTAGCAGCGAGCGGCGCGCAAATACACGGCGAGCATCTCGCAGGCGAGAAGGAATTTGCTGGCTGGAGGGTTCTAAGAGTTCTAGGAGCAGGGCCGTTTGCGAGGGCCGGCTGCGCGCGAACTCAAGTACACTGGAAATCGTGAAAAATAATAATGGGTTCTCGAAAATACGCGCCTTGATATTCGATTTGGACGGCACGCTGATTGATTCGAAGCTGGACCTGGCGTTATCGGTCAACGCGATGCTGGATCACATGGGGAGTCCGCAGCATGTGCACGAAACGATTTTTGGTTTCGTCGGAAATGGGGCGGAAGTGCTGGTGCGCAAATCGCTGGGCGACGGCGCCACCGACGAAGACGTCAAACGCGGGTTGGGCTATTTTCTGAGCTACTACCGGACGCACATGCTGGATAACACTGTGTTGTATCGCGGCGTGCAGGAGGCGCTGGACGAATTTCGGCGGCAGGAACGATATTCGATGGCGGTGTTTACCAACAAGCCGGTGAATTTCAGCCGGGCGATTATCGAGGGGCTGAATTTATCGAATCGTTTTGTTGCGGTCTATGGTGGGAACAGTTTCGAAAGAAAGAAGCCCGACCCGATGGGCATTGAAGTTTTGTTGCGCGACATGAACGTGACTCGCGAAGAAGCGATGATGGTTGGCGATTCGCAGGTGGATGTGCTGACTGCGCGCAATTCCGGGATATTCGCTTGCGGGGTCACGTACGGGTTGGGTTTGGAGGGAATGCGGGCTCATCCGCCGGATGTGATGGTGGATAATTTGACGGAGCTTCCCGAGAAATTGAACGGCAAGTAGCGGGACGGCAGGAAGAAAAGAACTCCGGCTAGGTTTTCTGGTAGGTGGACGCGTACCAATCCCAGGTAAGCTTTAAGCCCTCTTCGAAATTTACGGTCGGCTGATAGCCGAGTACTTTGCGGGCCAGCGAAATGTCGGCCTGCGAGTCTTTGATGTCGCCGATGCGCGGCGGATCGTATTCCGCGGTGATTTTCTTTCTGGTAATTTTTTCCAGGAGCTTGATCACTTGGTTCAAGGTGACGCGCGCGCCGGTCCCGCCGTTCATAACCATTCCCGAAGCGCCAGGGGTTTCGCAGGCGCGAAGCGTGACGTCTACCACGTTGGCGATGTAGGTGAAATCGCGAGACTGCTCGCCATCGCCGAAGATTACCGGCGATTCACCGCGAATTACCGCCAGCATAAAACGCGAAAGCACTCCGGAATATTGGGATGAAGGATCCTGCCGCGGGCCGAAGACGTTGAAGTATCGCAGGCTGACATTTTCGAGTCCGTAGGCACGGCCGAAGACCTGGGCATACAGTTCGCCGGCGAGTTTGGTGACGCCATAGGGAGAAATGGGAGACGCAGACATCGATTCGGTTTTGGGTAATTCCGCGGTTTCGCCATAGGCCGAAGAAGAAGCGGCGAAAACCAGGCGGCGTACTTTGGCGTCGCGTGCCGCGACCAGAACGTTGAGGGTGCCGTCGATGTTGACGCGATTCGTTTCCAGCGGATTGGCCACGGACCGGGGAACCGAAGTGCGGGCCGCAAGGTGAATCACATAATCGATTCCACTGCAGGCGGATTGCACGGCGGCAAGATCGGCGATGGTTCCGATGCGCAAGTCAACCTGGCTGCGAAGCGCGGCCAGGTTTTCTTCCTTGCCGGACGAAAGATCGTCGAGGACGACGACGTCCTGGCCGCGGCGCACAAGTTCATCGACGATGTTCGAACCGATGAAGCCGGCTCCGCCGGTAACGAGATAACGCATGCCTGGTGTTCCTCCGCTGCAGATGTGCCTTGAGAATTTGACGGAATCAAATCTTTTTCGCAAGCGCCAAAGGCAATCATGGCCAGGTTTTTTCCTTTCGGGTACGCTGACGAGGAGTCGGCGCAAGCGTCGCAACTCAGCGGTGAACGCCGGAAATCGGAATGCTACGAGAACCAAAATTCGGCCGGGCTGGTGATTTCTGCAGCCCGGTGTTTATCGCGGTGCTGCTCGTGATGATTTTGGGTGCGCCCGAACTACGCGGCCAGGGCGAGAAGACATCGCCGGCCGGGTCCGTTCCGTTTACCGTCGGGGAGGTGTTGGACTACCGGCTCTCCTGGTCGGTGTTTTCGAATGCGGCGGCGGTGCAGCTGGCGGTGGTCGAGAAGCGCGATTTATTCGGGGTACCTGCGTGGCATTTCCGGGCCTCGGCGCATACGCAGGTTCCGTTGCGTTCAGTGGCGGAGATCGACGACCAATTCGATTCGTATGCCGAGATAGCCACGCTGGAGAGCCGGCAGTATGAAAGTTATCTGAACGAGCTGGGCGAGAAACAAAACACGGTGTTGCAGTTGGCTGCGGCGCGCCAGGCAGCCCGAGGCCGAGCTTCGGTGGTCCTAGTGAAACCGCACACGCGGGATCCGCTCGCGGCGTTGTATATGTTGCGCGCGGTGGATTGGCAGCGAACCGCGGAGATCCGAGGCCCGGTCTATGACGGGGAGGACTTGTACGAGATGCAAGCGCGGCTCGAGCTGCCCAACGACACGATTAGTGTTGCCGGACAAAATGTGACGGCGACGAAGCTTGCGGTGGCGCTGTTTCGCGGCGGGTACGAATCACGAACGAGATGTTGGATTTGGCTTTCGCAGGATGCGGCGCGTGTGCCGCAGGTGATCCTTGCACAGGTACCTTACGGAAGCGTGCGGGCCGAGCTGGTTTCGCGCCGGTAAGGAAAAATGCGAACCGTTGGAGGACCGCAGGCGATTTAGTTTTCGGGAACGACCCAGTCGTCGGGCGGAAAATCGATCTGCCAAAAGGATGGCGAGGGCTTCAAAAACTCGATGCCGATTTGCGATCGTCCGGCCTGCTGGCTGCCAACGTGAACGATGCGGCATTCATGAGCATGGCGGGTGAACTTGTTGGAAATGGTAATGGTTTGGCCCACGGCTGCGGGGGCGGCGAGCGAAACCAAGGCGCCGTGAGCGTTGACCACCAGGGTGCGGGTGTCTTCAGCGAAATCCTGATTGTTCAATTTTCCGGCGATGGTCACCGGCACGCTGAGCAGCACGCGCATGCTGCGGCGGCGCCCCGTATCGGCGATCCACGATTTCTTTTCCTGCTGCGGCAAAATTGATGAACTCATGGCTGAATGGAAGATAGCGCGCGGAAAGTACCGGGGCAATGGAACTACCTTACCAGTCGGGATTTTGCATGCACCTGGACGAGGGGACGGGAACGAAAACTGCCCAGGGGGACAGGCGAAACCATTCGCCTGCGTCTCGCGGATGGCGGTGAATTTCAGCAGTGCACGATTTTTTCGCGCTGGCCCTGGATGTGGCGGGTGGCGTTGCGGGTATCGACCACCAGTTTCGAATTTTTCACGATCGCCGGGTAATCGTATTGGGTGTGATCGGTGGCGATCAGCACGCAATCGTACGCCGCCAGATTCTGGGGGGTGAGCTCGACCGATTTCATGTGCGAAAAATCGTAGTGGCGCATTTTGTGAAGTGCGGGGAAGAAGGGATCGTTGTAGTCCAGTTTGGCGCCGCGGGCGGTGAGTAACTCGAGGAGTTTCAAGGAAGGCGATTCGCGCAAATCGTCGACATCTTTTTTGTAGGCGACGCCGAGGACGAGAATCTTCGAGCCTTTCACGCTTTTTTCATGGTCGTTTAGCGCCGCGACCAGCGCGTCGACCACGTGATAGGGCATGGCGGTATTGATTTCGCCGGCGAGTTCGATGAAACGAGTGGCGAAATCGTATTCGCGCGCTTTCCACGAAAGATAAAACGGATCGACCGGGATGCAGTGGCCGCCCAGGCCGGGACCAGGATAAAACGGCATGAAGCCAAAAGGCTTGGTGGCGGCGCTATCGATGACTTCCCAGATATCGAGATCCATGCGCAGCGAGAGCTGCTTCAGTTCGTTGACCAGCGCGATGTTGACGCAGCGGAAAATGTTTTCAAGCAGCTTGACCATCTCCGCCGCGCGGGTCGACGTTACCGGCACGACTTTGGAAACGATTTGGGCGTAGAGGTTCACGGCGGCCTGGCAACTGGCGGGATTGATACCACCGACGACCTTCGGGATTTGGGCCAAGCCGAAATGCTTATTGCCGGGATCTTCGCGCTCGGGAGAAAACGCCAGATAAAAATCGGTTTTGGTGGTCTCGGCGCCCGGGCCTTTGGCCAGCGGGCATTGCAAACCGCCTTTTTCCAGGATCGGCAGGACCAGTTCTTCGGTGGTTCCGGGATAGGTGGTGCTTTCCAGGACGATCAGCTGATTTTTTTGCAGGTTCGGCGCGATCGACTGCGCGGTCAATTCAACATAGCTCAGGTCGGGCTCGCGGCGTTCATCGAGCGGCGTTGGAACGCAGATCAAGACCGCGTCCATTTCGCGGAGCTTCGAAAAATCGGTGGTGGCGTTGAAGCGCTTTCCTAGGACGTGCTGATTGATTTTGTCCGCCGGAATATGCTGAATGTAGGACTGGCCGGCGTTGAGCTTGGTGATCTTTTCCTGGTCGGTGTCGAAGCCGGTGACGCGCTGGCCGACGTCGGCGAAGCGCAGGGCCAGCGGGAGGCCCACGTAGCCGCACCCGATGATTCCGATTTTAAGATCTATCCCCGCGAAAAATTCCGGCTGACGATCCGCACTCATTCCCAGTTCCTCACTTGAACCGCTGACTCACGAAGGTTCCGTACAGAACTGCCTGAAGTCCTTTGGCACGAAAATTAATTGTAACAACAATTAGAAATGCCAGGAAGGAACGGATGGCATCGCCAGCGAAAGCACACCCAGAAACCTGAAATTCTAGGAGGTCAGCAATCGAGGGCGTGGCGGCCGGCGCTGTCGATGGTGAAGGGAGTGGGCAGCGGCACGATCAATTTTCCGCCGCGGCCGAGAAAATCGCGCTCGCGCATTTGAATTTCGCTCAGGAAGTGCCAGGGTAGAACCAGAAAATCGTTGGCATGGGCGCGAGCTTCCGCTTCGGAGATTATGGGAATCCAGGTGCCGACCGTAAAGCGGCCCCATTTTTCGGGGTTGCGCTCGGCCGCGGAACGAATCAGGCTGCGGTCGAGTCCAAAGACTTGCAGGAGCGTGTTGCCTTTGGTGGATGCGCCGTACACGGAGAGCTGATTATTGCGGGCGATCTCACTTTCGACAAAGGCGCGCAGCCGTTCGCCAATTCTGCGAATGCGGCTGCTGAATTTGGCATAGGTCCGAATTTGGGCGAGGTTGGCAAATTGTTCTTTGGCGCGCAAGGCTTCGAGGCGATCCTGCCGGGCGGGTACGGAAGGCGCGGGCGAATCGCGATGGACGATGTACGCGCGCAGGCTACCGCCATTGACCTCGTTGGTTTCCGCGTCGGCCACGATCAGGCCGTGACGCTCCAATAGCGATTCGAGCGCGGCCAGCGAGTAATACTCCAGATGTTCGTGGCAGATTGAATCGAAGGCGTTGCGCGCGAGAACCTGGGGCAGGTAGTGCATTTCGATGATCCACACGCCTTCCTGATGCAGGAGGCTGGCCACGTCGGCGACGAACGCGTTCGGATTCTCAAGATCGTAGAACATGGCGATAGAGGTGATGACCCGGAACTGTTCGCCCTGGATCGGCCGCGCGGAAAAAAAATCGTTGACGATGCGATCGGTTCCGACGGCAGCCTCGGGCAGCAAGTTTTCGGCGGGCTCGAAGCCCACGCGCCGAATTCTGTCCACGTGGTAGGAACGAAGCAGAGTTCCGTCGTTACAGCCGATGTCGAGGACGCTATCGCCGCCATCCAGTCCGCAGAATCGGGAGGCCTTGGCGGTGATGTCCGCGAGGGCGCCGCGCATGGTGGCGCTGACTCCCGATTTGTACCAATAGCGGCTGTACAGCCATTCGCTCGGCGTAGTGTGACGCAGTTGCACCAGCCCACATTGCTGGCACAGCAATAATTCCAGCGGCACGCGCGGCCAGCGGCTGCTTTCCGGAACATCGGCGAAATTCGAGACATACAAATTTCCGAGATCCAAAGCCGGATCGAGGTTTGGACTGGAACAGGAACGGCAGGTTGAGCGAGCGGTGACCTCAGCGCGCGCCACGCGCGGCTGTTGGATAGGAGCCTGGGTGATGGTTGGCGAGACAGCCATTTGCTTTGCGGCTCCTTAAACGCTTTGTTCCAGCGCCGGTGATTCCGCAGGGATCGGCGGGCGCGTTTTGGTGGCGCGATACCATTCGATGGTTTCAAACAAGCCGTCGGGAAGACTGCGGCGGGCGCGGAAGTTAAATTCTTTTTGGGCACGGGAGACATCGAGAACCCGGCGCATGGTTCCTTCGGGATAAGAAGGATCCCAGTGAATTTTTCCGGTGAAGCGAGTCAGCAGGGCGATGCGCCGGGCGAGTTCGTGGATGGCCACTTCGGAGCCGGTGCCGATGTTGATGGCATCGGCGCCGTGGTAATGCTCGAGCGCGAGCAAGACGCATTCGGCGCAGTCCTCGACATGGATGAAATCGCGCGTGGCACATCCGGTGCCGCCGATGATGACTTCTTCCGCTCCGGTTTCGACCGCCTCGACGAATTTTCGAATCAGCGAAGGAATCACAAAACTGGTGCGCGGATCGAAATTATCGCCGGGACCATAAAAATTGGTGGGAATCAGGCAGACACAATGAAATCCGTACTGTTGGCGATAAGCGAGCGCCTGAATCAGGGGAAGGCGTTTGGCGATGCCATGTTCGGCGCGTCCGGCGTCAGGCAGGCCTTTGAAGAGATCTTGCTCGCGCAGCGGGACCGGAGCGTTCGCCGGGTAGGAACTGGCGCTGCCCAGGTAAATCATTTTTTCCACGCCGTGGCGGCTGCCGGCTTCAATCAGCTGGGTGGCCATCATCACGTTGTTGTAGAAAGTTTCGGCCACGTCGCGATGCCCATTCGGGCTGGCCACCAAGGCGGCGAGGTGAATCAGCAGCTGGGGACGGGCTTCGTCGAATAGTTTTTCGATATGGTCGAAACGGCTGAGGTCGCAGGTGGCGCGGCGGGGTATGACGATATCGCGGCCGCCGCGTTCGCGAAGCTTGCGGACGACGACACGGCCCAGGAAGCCGGCGCCTCCGGTGACGACGATGCGGCGCCCGTGAAAAACGCCCATGTTGCGGTTACCGGTTTCAACAGGCCTCATTCGCCACCTCTGGCGGACATCCGCCGTTCCAGTTGGCCGCTCAATTTGTCCTCGAGCAGCTGTACATCGGCGTCGACCATAATTTTGACCAAATCGCGAAACTTGATGCGGGGGGTCCAGCCCAGGCGGTCGCGGGCGCGGGAGGCGTCGCCTTCGAGACGATCGATTTCGGTGGGCCGGTAATATTGCGGGTCGACCTCAACGTAACGGCGCCAATCGAGCCCGACGTGGGCGAAAGCGCGTTCGACGAATTCCTTTACCGAGTGGGTTTCGCCGGTAGCCAAAACGAAATCCTCGGGTTCGGCTTGCTGCAACATGCACCAGATGCCCTCGACGTATTCGGGAGCGAAACCCCAATCGCGTTCGCCGTCGAGATTGCCCAGATAGAGTTTTTTCTGCAGGCCGTGGAGGATGCGAGCCACGGCGCGCGTGACTTTGCGGCTGACAAAAATTTCACCGCGGCGCGGTGATTCGTGATTGAACAGGATGCCGTTGACCGCGAAGAGGCCGTAACCTTCGCGCGCGTTGACGGTCATCCAGTAGCTGTATAGCTTGGCGCAGCCGTAGGGGCTGCGAGGATGGAACGGAGTGGATTCGTTTTGCGGACACTCGTAGGATTGGCCGTACATTTCGCTGCTGGCGGCGTTGTAAAAGCGCGCGGGGATTCCGGTTTCGCGAATGGCGTCGAGGAGGCGCGCGGTTCCCAGGGCGGTGATGTCTCCGGTGTATTCCGGAATATCGAAACTGACGCGGACATGGCTTTGGGCGCCGAGATGATAAATCTCATCTGGAGCGATGCGGTAGAGCAGCTTGGAAAGGCTGCTGGTGTCGGCCAGATCGGCGAAGTGCATGAAGAATTTCGCGTCGTGTTCGTGCCAGTCGGCAAGCAGGTGATCGACACGCTCGGTATTGAAACTGCTCGAGCGGCGCTTGATGCCATGGACTTCATAGCCTTTACCGAGGAGCAACTCGGCTAGGTACGAGCCGTCCTGGCCGGTGACGCCGGTGATGAAAGCTCGTTTCGGTCGTTTGGATAAAGCCGCAGTCACGTGGTTAGGTCCTCGCCGTCAAGAATCGTCCGAGTGTCATGATTCACTCGCAGTGGAGCGTTCTTAGCCGTTGAACAATTTGGAACACGATTTTCCGCAAATGAAACTGCTGCATCGCTATTCACCCTCGTCTATGCAAGTGCTCCGCCAATTCCCGGCCCGAGTTTTTTGCCACTACGCTCGAGCCTCTTCGTTGTCATCTTTTTGCTCGTGCGCTATCCTCATTCGCAATGATCGACATTCATTGCCACATACTTCCCGAGCTTGACGACGGGTCCGAATCGCTCGAAATGTCGGTCGAGATGGGAGAAATGGCCATAGCGGACGGCGTCACACACGTTATCGGCACACCGCACGCACATCCTAAGTACCCTTTTGTTCCCGAATTGGTACAGAAGCGGCGGGACGAGCTGCAGGCGCGCTTCGAGGGGCGGCTAACGATCGCTACGGGCTGCGATTTTCATCTGAGCTACGAGAATTTGCAGGAGATCCGGCACTCACCGACCCGGTACACGTTGAACCAGAAAAAGTATCTGCTGGTAGAGTTTGCCGACTATTCCATTCCGCCCTCAACGGACCAGACGCTGCACGAATTGCACCTGGCGGGAATCTGGCCGATCATTACGCATCCCGAACGCAACCCGCTGATTCGCTCGAAGCCGGAGAGGTTCTTTCGCTGGCTGCGACAGGGATGCTACGCGCAAGTAACGGCGCAATCGCTATCTGGAAAATTCGGAAAACCGGCGCAAGAGACGGCGGAGCAGTGGATCGGGCTCAACGCGGTGCATTTTTTGGCGAGCGATGCGCACAACGTGACGACCAGGCCGCTGAAGCTGAAAGAAACGTTCGATCAGGTGACGAAAACGTGGGGCGCGGATGTGGCCCAGGCGCTGCTGGTCGACAACCCGCGTGCCGCGTTCGACGGGAAGTCGCTGCCGTGGGTCCCGGAACTGGATGAAGACATCGGCCTCGCGCCGGGCGGGACTTCCACGCGGAGGCGCAAACGCTTCTGGTTTTTCTAGAGAGTTTCGCCTACTTAAACAATTCCAGAATTTCTTCGTAGCGTTTGAAGGGCGCAATCAAATACGCACCGGCGATACTTTCGCTGCGGGCGCCGTGGGCCCATTCGAGCATGCGACGGGCCAGCACAAACCCGCGCTCGCGCGCCGCTTCACCGGCTTTATCCATTTCGTGCAGCGTGGCTTCGGGGATGACGATTCCGGGGACTTCGTTATTCAGCCGCAAGGCTTGTTTGTAGCTGGTCAGCGGCCACAGGCCGACGATGATCGGGATGGGTGATTTTCCGCCCAGGCGTTTCAAAAACAGCCTCCAATGTTCCGGATCAAAAATCGGCTGGGTCATGGCGAAGTGCGCGCCAGCAGCAACTTTTTCCTCGAAGCGGCGGAGTTCTTCATCGATATTTTCAGCGACGGGATTTACGGCGACGCCGATGGTGAAGTTGGTTGCACCGCCAAGACTTTTTCCTGCCCAATCGGTACCTTGATTCAGTCGCGATAAAACTTTCACCAAGCCGATGGAATCGACCTCGTAGACTCCGCTGGTTTCGGGATGATCGCCGAGCGAAGGAGGATCCCCAGTGATCGCGAGAATATTCCGAACACCGCCGACGGCCCAGGCGCCGAGCAGCATGGCCTGGAGGCCGATGATGTTGGCGTCGCGGGTGGTGACGTGCGGGATGGTTTCAAAGCCGTGGGCTTCGAGCGCTCCGGCCAGGACCATGGCATCCATGCCGACGCGCGCGAGTGTGCCGCTGTTGATGTCGATGGAGTCGACTTCGGAATGGGCCATGACCCGAGTGACTTGATCGAGGATACGCTCGATAGAGACACCTTTCGGCGGATCGACTTCTACGGAGGTGACAAATTTTCCGGCCTGAATTCTTTTCCAGAGTTTGCTTTCCGGCTCGCGAGCTACCGCGCGACGCATGCGCTCGGCGGGATCGGCGACTTCCACGGTTTCCGTGACCGCCAGGGCGCCCCGGGCGCCAGAAGATGCGGGAGTGATCTTTTTCACGGCCTCAGCCATGGCGTGGATGTGATCCGGCGTGGTGCCGCAGCAGCCGCCGAGAATGCGCGCTCCGATTTCGGCCGCTTCTTTGGCGAAAAGCGCGAAATATTCCGGAGAGGATCGCGGGTAGACCGTGCGATCGCCGATACGTTTGGGGAATCCGGCGTTGGGCATGGCGGACAAGGGAATCGTGGCGTTGGCGGCGAGACTCTGCAAAACCGGCAGAAGAAGCTGCGGACCGATGGTGCAATTCGCGCCGATGGCTTGAATATTTTTCTCTTTTAGTTTTTCCCAAGCGTCTTGGGGGCGAGTGCCGCCGAAAGTGGTGCCTTCATCGGAATAGGTGAGCTGGGCGACGATGGGGAGCCGGGAAAACGAACGGATTGCGTCGACCGCAGCCGCAAGTTCATCGAGGTCGCTGAAGGTTTCGAGGACGAAAAGATCGACGCCGCGTTCTTCGAGCGCTGCGGCTTGCTCCTTGAAAATGGTCACGATTTCGTCGGGCGGCAGGTTGCGCACGTGCTGCTGAATTCCCAGCGGGCCGATGGAGCCGGCGATGAGGACTTCGTGTTTGGCGGCTTCGCGTGCTTCGCGCGCAATTTTTACGGCGCGATGGTTCAATTCGGCCACGCGTTCGGCCATGCCGAATTGGGCCAGCTTGTTGCGGTTGGCGCCAAAGGTATTGGTCTCGATGATCTGTGCGCCGGCTTCAATGTAGGTCTGATGCACGTGAAACACGGCTTCGGCGTGCGTGGAATTCAGTTCGTCGACGCAGCGCTGGGGTCCGACGGTTTCGTAGAGCAGGGAACCCATGGCGCCGTCGGTGACCAGGATTTTTTGGGCCAGGCGCTCGTTGAAATCTTCAATCCGCATGTCCGGTTAGCTCGCCTCGATTCGATCTGAAATGCACCCGGCCCGCACAGTTAAGAAGGCCGTATCAAAAGTCAGCCATTATATCATCCGGGCGACTTTCTCCCACGATGCCATGCCGGGCGTTATCAGACCGCTACGTCGCAAAGAACGAAGAGGGACGTGCCAATTTTAAGGACGCTGTCGCGGAGGACGAGGCATCAAGAGTGTAATTGCGAGGTATGCGCCTCAGCGTTTTTGCGTGGCCAGACCGGCGATAGTGTCCATCAAGTCAAACTTGGTCAGCACTTCGAGTTTGGCGTCGGGCATTTCCACGAAAACGGCGGGACTGTCGTGGCTGAGGATGTAGGTGACGCGCTCGATGGGTGAATTCGCCGGGACTTGCGGAAGCGGGTTGCCCATGACTTCGCGAATGACGAGTTTGCGGAGATCTTTCCCCTGCAGCGCCAGATTCAGAATTTGATCTTCAAATACCGAGCCGATCGATTTTCCTTCTTCGAAAACCGGAAGCTGCGAAATGTCCTGCTGCTGCATGGTCTGCAGCGCGTGAAATACCGTTTGATAAGGACCGACGACAATCATGTCGCGGGTTTTGCCATTCTGACGTTTGACGCGGATGACGTCGGCGGCGGATAGCGCGACTTCAGCGTCGGTGTAGCTGTGCTCCTGCATCCAGCCGTCGTTGTAAACCTTCGACATGTAACGCGAGCCGGAATCAGGCATGAAGGCGACGATCATGTCGCCGGGTTTGCAGGTCTTGGCCAGCTTCAGCGCCGCAGAAATGCAGCCGCCGCCGGAACCGCCGGTGAAGATGGCTTCCTGTTTGGCGAGCCGCCGGGCCCAGACGAAACATTCTTCGTCGTTCACCTGGTAGACGTCGTCGAGGATTTTCATGTTCATGGTGCCGGGAAAAAAATCTTCGCCGATGCCTTCGACCACGTAGGTCAGAGCTTTGCCGGTC
>Ga0302222_10000426_pt1 | contig 24165 bp, 18 predicted proteins | sample II_Palsa_E2_2_FD_194570 | JGI IMG/M metagenome (GOLD analysis project Ga0302222, IMG submission 194570) | Peat permafrost microbial communities from Stordalen Mire near Abisko, Sweden - II_Palsa_E2_2 | ecosystem: Environmental > Terrestrial > Soil > Palsa > Peat permafrost | place: Sweden... | reverse complement strand
GGTAAACGATCTGGCTTATTTTGATGACAAACAAGATAAATGGGTGGTTGAACCGGGTGAATATAAAGTTATGGCAGCATCCTCGTCAAAAGATATCAGGAAGGTGGCATCCTTTTATGTTCGTTAATAAACAAAATAGCTTATTAAATGAATATTGATAAAAATTCTCTAAAAGGAAAAAAGCGGCTGCTTTTTAAAATGCTGGCTATTTTATTTCCTTTTGTGCTATTGTTTTTATTGGAAGTGGCTTTGCGCATTTTTAATTATGGGGATAATACAGCTTTGTTTGTTAAATATCCGAAGGACGACCGCTTTATGCAGATGAACTATTTTGCATCTGACAAGTTTTTTTCGGATACCATTAATGCCACTAAAGGTAACAGCGAACTTTTTGCCATCAATAAGGCATCCAATACCTTCAGAATATTTATTTTGGGTGAATCAACCACCATTGGTTATCCGTATTTTCATAACGGTTCGTTTCATCGCTGGTTGCAATACCGCCTGGAGCAAATGTACCCGGATAAGAACTTCGAAATCATAAACCTGTCATTAACAGCGGTAAACTCCTATACGGTACTTGATTTTGGCAAACAGCTTGCTCAATACAAGCCAGATGCAGTTTTGATATATACCGGCCATAACGAATATTACGGAGCCTTAGGTATTGGCTCGACAAGCTATATTAGTAGCAATCGTTTTTTGGTTGAAACGTTGCTTAAACTGCGCGAATTGAAATTGGCGCAATTGCTGAAAAACATCATACAAAAATTAGTAAGTGTATTTTCCGGCAAAAAAACAGATGACCGCGAAACCCTGATGAAACGCATGGCTGCCCGGCAGGAGATAGCTTTCGGATCAAAGGATTACAATGCTGGAATTAATCAGTTTGATAAAAACATGACCGAATTGTGCAATTTGTTCAACGAGGAAAAGATTCCTGTTTTTTTGAGTACGGTGGTAAGCAATGAAAAGGACCTGCCGCCATTTATCAGTAATGGTAGCGGGCCGGGCTCGGCAGATTATATTTATAAGGCAGGGCAACAGGCCTACGCACAGAACAACTTTGGCCTTGCCAAAACCGATTTTGATAAAGCAAAGGAGCTGGATGAATTGCGTTTTCGTGCGCCGGAGGCTATAAATGCCATTATTAAAAAAATAGCTGCTGAATATCCCGAAGTGCATTTGGTTGATACTAAAAAGCTGTTTGAGCAATACTCGCCTCATGGCATTATTGGCAGCGAAACTATGTTGGAGCATGTACACCCCAATCTGCGTGGTTACGCAATAATGTCCGAAGCTTTTTATCAATCAATAAAGCAACATCGCCTGATAACAGACACTCCGCAAATGGTGATGACTTTTGACGAACTGCAAAGGGAAATGCCATTAACCCGCATGGATTCATTAAGCGGGCAGTACCAGGTAATGATGCTTAAAATCGGCTGGCCTTTTAATCAACCAATACCAAAATACTTCAGGCTGAGCGCTAATTTAGAAGATACGCTTGCCGATAAAGTGGGTCTTGGACACATGGAATGGATAGTTGCCATGGGACAGGTTTATGAACATAATAAATTGGCAGGTAATGTAAAGGGTGAGTTAAAGGTTGTAGAAGCCATGACGCTCGAGCTACCACAAAATGAACAATTTTGTAGCTATGCAGCCAACTTAAACGCCGCTTTAAATAATTTTGATAAAGCTGCTTTCTATTACAAGAAACTTTACATGCTTAATCCTACAGATCAAACAGCCCAAAGCATAATACAATCATACCTGCGTGCCGATGAGCCGCAATATGCCCTTGCAAACGCAGGTTATCTTCCACAGAACCAACAGCCCCAGGTTAGAAGTTTATTATCTCAGATAATAAAAAATGAAAAAGCACTAAACGTGAATAATAACAACGCTGAGTGCATATTACGCATAGCGGCAGCTTATGCAGAGTTAGGAATAGTTAAAAACAAACAGTTAGATAAGTAATAAACGTTATCAACCCCGAGATTTAGAAATTAAGTGAACATGACAAAAGACTACGCTTATATGATTTTAAACTATTGCCAATACACAATGAATTTGATTAAAAAACTTACAGTTTGTTGTATACTGTTCATGGGTCTACCAACACAGCTATATGATCAACGTAAACCAATTGATCTGTTATCTCCTAATGGCGAAATAAAGGTATTAGTCGATCATAATTGAATAAGATATGCAATCGATTGTTGAATATCATTTTTCTTTTTATATTAACAAAAAATCAGGAACTTTTTTATTGCCTTCTGAGTGTAAATAATTACTTTTTTATTAAAATAACCTACTACCAATGAAACCAAAGTACATTTTAGCAATATTATTCATCTTTATTTGCCTGACCGCATCGGCCCAAAGCACTAACAATAAAAGAACCATTGATGTGAATATTAATCAGGTAAAGGAACAGCTGCCCGCAAGTATCAATTTATGCGTCGGTGCGGGGCGTGCCAATGAAGGTTTACGGGCAGATTGGCAGCGACAATTAAAGGTCGCGCATGATGAATGCGGTTTCAAGTACATCCGCTTTCACGGGTTGTTATCGGACGATATGGGCGTTTACTTCGAAGACAAAAATGGAAAGCCTACTTATAACTGGCAGTATATCGACGAATTATTTGACTATTTGCGATCTATCGGCATGAAGCCATTTGTTGAAGTAGGATTTATGCCGGGTGCCTTAGCAAGTGGCAATAAAACTATTTTTTGGTGGAGAGGGAATGTTACACCGCCGAAAGATTATCAAAAATGGAACGACCTGATCAAAGCGTTAGTTGAACATTGGACAGAGCGCTACGGCCAAAAGGAAGTAGCCAGCTGGTATTTCGAGATATGGAACGAACCCAATCTGAAAGGAGGTTTCTTTACCGGTACACAACAGGATTATTTCAAACTGTATAAAGAAACGGCCATAGCTATTAAAAGCGTGTCTTCCAAATATCGAGTGGGTGGTCCGGCTACGGCAGGTAATGCCTGGATACCTGAAATGATAGATTTCTGCACGCAGGAGAAGGTGCCGATAGATTTTATCAGTACGCATGATTATGGTGTAAAACAAGGGTTTCTGGATGCGACAGGTAATGCCGGAACCGTACTTAGCCAAGACAGGTACGCAGTGGCAGATCACATGCGCCATTCAAAAAAACAAATATTACAATCCGCCATGCCTAACCTGGAATTGCATTATACCGAGTGGAGCGCCTCCTATACTCCGTCAGATCCTATCCATGATAGTTACCATGAAGCGGCTTATATCTTGAATACAGTTAAGCGAGCCGCGCCGGATGTGAATTCCATGTCTTACTGGACATTTACTGATATTTTTGAAGAGGCAGGTCCAAGAGCTACGCCTTTTCATGGCGGTTTTGGTTTAATGAATTACGAGGACATTAAAAAACCAGCTTATTACGCCTTTAAATATTTAAACCAGCTCGGTCATAATGAATTGCAGTGCGCGGATTCAAGTGCTATAGTTTGCAAGGATAATAATGGCAGCGTACAGGCTTTGCTGTGGGATTTTACGATAGATCATCCGGGAGATAGTGTAAATAACCAGGTATTTTATAAACGGCTACTCCCTTCTAAGGCTTTAGCGCCAATTGAATTTAAACTCCATGGGCTAAAACCAGGAAAATATAAGGTAAGCATTTATAAAACAGGTTATCATGCGAATGATCCCTATTCGGCTTATTTTGAGATGGGATCACCCTCACAACTTACGAAAGAACAAGTAAAAACGCTTAAACAAAAAGATGCTGACGAGCCTATTGAGCAAAGTACAGTAGCCGTAAATGCATCCGGAAATTTTGAAGAGCAGCTAGCTATTCGGCAGAATGATGTATTATTCATTAAAATAACAAGGGCGAAATAAGTGAATGACCATGAATAACTTAAAAAGAACCGTTGTAACAACTGTATTCATTTTGCTGGCGGTTTTAGTCCATGCACAACAGCAAACACAGCTAAACTCAAAAGGGGATGACTATTATGTTAATCCTGTTTTTGCCGGTGATTACCCAGATCCCAGTATTATGCGTGACGGAGACGATTATTACATCGTGCATTCATCCTTTGAGTATTATCCCGGGTTGTTAATTTGGCATTCAAAAGATCTGATTAACTGGACTCCGGTTACACATGCCCTGCATAAATATATTGGTTCTGTATGGGCCCCAAGTTTGGTGAAGTACAAGAACAAATACTACATCTATTTCCCCGCCGGAAATACTAATTATGTGGTTACAGCCGATTCTATCAACGGCCCCTGGAGTGATCCGGTAGATCTGAAAATCGGCTTTATCGATCCGGGGCATTTTACGGACGCGGCAGGCAAACGCTATCTATATTTTAGTAACGGGGCATATGCTCCATTAGCAGACGACGGACTTTCGGTAATAGGGGAAGTTAAATTTGCTTACAGCGGTTGGAAAATACCGCGCGAATGGTCGATAGAATGTTTTTGCATGGAAGGCCCTAAAATGGTTAAACGGGGTGATTATTATTACCTTACCGTAGCCGAAGGCGGAACAGCTGGCCCTGCTACAAGTCATATGGTGATTTCTGCACGATCCAAATCGCCTTTCGGCCCATGGGAAAACTCGCCTTATAATCCCATCATTCGTACAAAAGAAAGTTCAGAAAAATGGTGGTCTAAGGGACACGGCACTTTGTTTGAGGGGCCAAAGGGTAAATGGTGGATGGTATTTCATGGTTACGAGAACGGCTATTATAACATGGGCCGCCAAACATTGCTCGAGCCGGTTGAATGGACAAAAGATGGCTGGTTTAAAATACCTGATGGTATTAAAACCGATGCGCCGATTTTAAAACCGATGAAAAATATTTCTGCGAGCACCTTTTCATTGAATGACGACTTTAGCGGCCATGACCTGAGAGCACAATGGCAATTCTTCGGAGAATACGACACCACCAGGTTTCAATTGTCTGATCACAACTTAACAATAGAAGGTAAAGGGAATTCAGTAGCTAATTGCGCACCATTACTTTGTATTCCTTCAAACCATTCATACACTGCTCAGGTAGAATTGACCATCGAAGGCAACGCCACAGGAGGCTTAGTACTTTTTTATGACAATAGGTATTATTCTGGGATTTTAGCAGACAAGGAAAATGTCCTGGCCAATCTTCGCGGCTGGCAGTTTCCTACCGAAAAAGATGTCATAAAAAACCATGTGTTTCTGAAGATCAGAAATATCAAAAATACGGTTGATATGTACTACAGTATTGATGGACAAAAGTGGAATAAAATAGAAAACTCTGTTGAAGTCTCCGGTTATAATCATAATGTATTGAGTGGTTTCCTGAGCTTACGTCTTGGATTATGTTCTATTGGTGATGGAAATGTTAAGTTCAAGAATTTTGTTTACAAACAACTGAATTGAAAACTTTATTGCGGAAAATACATTAAATCAACTTTGATTTTCGAATAATATTCGATACCAAATTATAAACTGTTTAATAAATATTAATAAAAAATATATGAAAAAAACACTGCTGCTCGTATTGTTATTTGCCGGATTTTTAACCGCATCCGCACAAAATATTCCCCTGGTAAATGGTTGGAAATTTAAGACAGGTGATTCAACCCAATGGGCCGCGCCCGATTATAATGACATCGGCTGGCAACCTATCAGTATACTGCATAGCTGGGAATCACAGGGGCATGATAAGTATGATGGTTTCGGTTGGTACAGGTTACACACGTTTATACCATCTGCATTAAAAGATAAAGCCTTTTTTAAGGACAGTATACGTTTTGAAATGGGGTATGGCGATGATGGTTATGATGTTTATCTGAACGGCAAACTGATTGGCCGTAATAACAATGGCGATATAAAGACAGGCCTGTACGGACTATGCAAAATAGTAATTGGTGCGAATAACCCGGCTATTTTATGGGATAGAGAAAATGTGATCTCCGTTCGCATTTTTGATAGCGGCGGAGACGGTGGCATTTACGGCGATAAGGATAGGTTTAAGATCAGCATGGTTGATGTTATGGACAATGCTTATTTTAATACTGATGGCGATTTTATTTATGGCGATAAAAACAGCCTGAGCAAAAGCATAAAAATTGCAACAAGCAGTAATTACAGCTACAAAGGGAAGTTGGATTTTAAGGTCACCGACCCGGAAACCAATGCCGTGATCTATCAGAAAACAAATGATGTTGATTTTTCGGCAGGGAGACCGTTTACTTACGCTTTCAGTATTGGCGAACTGGCGCAAAAATCATATCTGATCACTTATACTTTTACCGATGAAAAATCAGGTGAGCAATTGGTGAAGACTGAGAACACACCCTATATCCTGACCCCATATGTGAGCGCCAAAGCTAAAATTAATGGTCCGGATGTGTACGGCGCACATCCCGGCAATGCATTTTTGTACAAAATACCGGCAACAGGTGTACTGCCTTTGACTTATAAGGTTGATAATTTGCCTGCGGGTTTAGCCTTAGACCCGGCAACGGGTATTATAAGCGGATCGGTAGCTCAACAAGGTGATTACCCGGTACTCATCAGCGTACATAACAGGCTTGGTACTGCATTTAAGAAATTTACCATTAAAATTGGCGATGTTATAGGTTTAACCCCTGCTTTGGGGTGGAATAGCTGGAACGCCTTTGGCCTGAGTGTAAACGATGCCAAAGTACGTGTAGCAGCCAAAACGATTGCCGATAAGTTAAGTGCGCACGGATGGGCTTATGTAAATATTGACGACGGCTGGGAAGCCCCTGAACGTGCGGCAACAGGTGAGATCGTGGCGAATGAAAAATTCCCGGATATGAAAGCGCTATCAGATTATGTGCATAGCCTGGGGTTAAAGTTTGGGATCTATTCATCGCCGGGACCAAAAACCTGCGGTGGGTATCTGGGTAGCTATCAGCATGAAGAACAGGATGCCAAAACCTATGGAGACTGGGGTATTGATTATTTGAAGTATGACTGGTGCTCTTATGGTGACATTGCGCCGAGCGAACCAAGTATTGACGATTACAAAAAGCCTTACCAGGTAATGCGTGCGGCATTAGATAAGGTGAACCGTGATATTATGTTCAGTTTTTGCCAGTATGGTATGGGCGATAGCTGGAACTGGGCGGGTGAGGTTGGCGGTAACAGCTGGCGTACCACCGGTGATATAAACGATAGCTGGCACAGTATGAGCGAGATTGGTTTCTATCAGCAACGAGAAGCTCCGCATGCCCGTCCCGGGCATTTTAACGACCCGGATATGCTGGTTGTAGGCAAAGTAGGCTGGGGCGATGCGCAGCACAATACGAAACTAACGCCTGATGAACAATATACCCACATCAGCTTATGGAGCTTACTGGCATCCCCATTGCTTATAGGCTGCGACTTGGGGCATCTGGATAGATTTACGCTTAACCTGCTTACCAATGATGAAGTTATAGCCATTAACCAGGATGACCTGGGTAAGGAGGCTGTACAGGTGCTTAACAAGGATGGCTATTTGGTATATGTAAAAGAGTTACAGGATGGGAGTAAAGCTGTGGGGATATTTAACATATCAGACAAATTTCAAACAATAACCCTGAACTGGAGTGATCTGGGTATAAGTGGCTACACTAAAGTACGTGATGTATGGCGCCAAAAATATTTGATGACCGATAATAAGCTGTTTAAGGTTGTGGTGCCAACGCATGGAGTGGTACTGGTGAGGGTTAGTAAGTAGGGAACCAGGAGAGGAATGATTTCAGGCCCCTCTCTCTTGAGAGGGACCAATTGCACGATCCCCCTACATCCCGCTGTACCCTTAATTAATGAATTAGAATAAACGGTGAAATTTAAACCTGAAAAGGGTGGCTTTCAACGATAATTTTTTTAGTATTTATGATCAACAACAAATTTATAAGTCTGTTTTTTTTATTACTGCTAACCTCTAGCTCAAACTTATTTGCCCAGGATAATGCCGGGCTCAAAACACCAGACGGTTTTACTGCAAATGCTTTGATTGCTGGCCTCGGTAGTACGAGGCACCTGATCGTTACACCTAAAGGGAAAATATATGTAAGATTGGCCCGAACTGTAAACGGCAAGGGGACTTTGTTGCTTTCGGAAAAAGACAATAAAGCAACAGTCATCGGCGGCTTTGGCAATTATGGCGGAACAGGGATTCATATCTGGAATGGATATCTTTATGATGCCTCAAACTCAGAAATATTCAGATACAAACTTAATAATGATGAAGAAGTGATCAATCCGGATTCACCGGAAAGGATTGTAACCGGTTTGATCGACAAAGGGACTCATGAAACCAAATCGATCATGATGGATAAGGAAGGTAATATGTACATTCCTATCGGCTGTCCTTCGAACTCCTGTCAGATCAATGACAGGCAGCCCGGGTCACAGGGAATACCTGGCTGTCCCTTGCTCGAAACTGTCGGTGGCGTATGGCAATTTAAACCTGATAAGTTGAACCAAACCTATCAGGATGGTATACGTTACGCTACTGGTCTAAGAAACGTGGTAGCTATAGATTACAATACACAAACTGACCAAATCTATGTTATGCAACATGGCAGGGATCAATTGAATAACTTATTTCCTGCGCTTTATACAGTAAAACAATCCGCCGAACTACCCGCTGAGTGTATGTATGCGCTAAACAATGGCGACAATGCAGGCTGGCCGTTTATTTATTATGACCAGCTTCAGCATAAAAAAATAGTAGCGCCCGAATATGGCGGCGATGGAAAAAAAGAAGGCGACAGTAAATATATCGACCCGGTCGCCGCCTACCCAGGCCATATGGCGCCCAATGATATCCTTTTTTATACAGGAAATATGTTTCCTGAGCACTATAAAAATGGTGCATTTATAGCTTTTCATGGATCCTGGAACCGTGCTCCGGAGCCTCAGAAAGGTTATTTTATTGTATTCCAGCCATTTAAAGATGGAAAGCCCTATGGCGATTGGGAAGTATTTGCTGATGGTTTTTCCGGTTCGCCTGAAAATACAGCCTCAGGCCGTGCCGAGCACCGTCCCTGCGGCCTAGCTCAAGGTCCTGACGGTTCCCTATATGTTTGTGATGATCTGAAAGGAACAATCTACAAGATAAGCTATAAACAAGGTGCAATCAAACCGGTTGTTACACCGACCAGGGTCACCGCCGCCAGATCTAAGACCATAAAACCGGCTACCGTGGCAAAACACCAGGCCACCGCTGCGATCATACCGGCTGCAATCAGGTCTTCGGTTTTAAGCGGCAAGGCAATATATATTAAAAATTGTGCGGTTTGCCACCAGGCAGATGGCGGAGGTGTGCAAAATATGAACCCGCCCCTTATTAAAACAAGTTACGTTTTAGGCCTGAAGTCTAGATCTATCAACGTGTTATTAGGAGGATTAGGCCATGCTACTATCGATGGACAGCCATTTCAGAATGTCATGCCATCTTTCAGCTATTTGTCTGACAAACAAATCGCCGATGTTCTTACCTATGTGAGAAACAGTTTCGGAAACCGGGCAGCAGCTGTGAAGGCAATTGATGTAAAAAATGCAAAACTAAAGCTACATGACAAATAGATCAATTTTATTTCTGATTGGTAGTTGCCTGTTGGCCACTACCACAGCCCGGGCGGTTTCTCCCGGAGCAAGCGGTTACAATGTGAAGGACTATGGCGCCAAAGGCGATGGGATAGCCCTTGATTCAAAAGCGATAAATAACACTATCGACGCTGCTGCCAAAGCCGGTGGAGGAACCGTCCTTTTACCCGCAGGTAATTATTTGTCCGGTTCCATCCATTTAAAAAGCAATATATCGCTTTACCTGGACCAGGGCGCTGTAATTATAGCTACACAATCAGAAGCGAACGGCGAATATGACCCGGCAGAAACAACTGTCAACACAGCTTATCAAGACTATGGACACAGTCATTTTCATAACAGCTTGATTTGGGGTGAAGACCTTCATGATGTTTCCATCCTGGGACCCGGGACGATCTGGGGTAAGGGACTGCTTAGAGACTCGAAAGATGATAGCAAACTTGGAAATAAGGCGATAGTACTTTTGCGATGCAGGAATGTCATTATCCGGGACATTTCCATTCTCAGCGGGGGCTGGTTCGGAATACTAGCTACCGGCACAGATAATCTTACTATTGATAATATTAAGGAGGATACCAACCGTGATGGTATGGACATTGATTGCTGTAAAAATGTTAGAGTGTCGAATTGTTTTGTTAACTCCCCATACGATGATGGGATATGTTTAAAAAGCACTTATGCTTTGGGCTATGCCCGCAACACCGAAAATGTAACTATTACCAATTGCCAGGTTAGCGGTTATGATGTGGGAACGCTTTTAAACGGAACTTTCAAGCATTCCGTATCCCATCCCACAGGCCGGATTAAATTAGGTACAGAGTCCAATGGAGGTTTTAAAAATATTACGATATCTAACTGTGTATTTGATTATTGCAGGGGATTAGCCCTTGAAACGGTTGATGGCGCAGAGCTAGAAGATGTTGCGGTAACTAACATCACGATGCGGGATGTTGTAAGCGACCCGATATTTCTTCGCTTAGGCTCACGCATGCGAAGCCCTGCCGGCACACCAGTTGGCCAGTTACGGAGAATATTGATTAGTAATGTAGTGATTTATAATGCCGAGCCTCATTACGTATGTACCGTAAGTGGAATCCCTGGCCATGATATAGAAGATGTTACATTAAGCAATATTAAGCTATATGTAAAGGGAGGATTGACCCCGAATGGTACCGAGGCGAATCCGCCGGAAAATGAAGGCATGTATCCGGAGCCGGGAATGTTCGGCGAAGCCCCGGCCTATGGTTTTTTTATACGACACGCTAAAAACATAAAAATCACAGCGGTCGAAATTAACATGATCAAGTCAGATACACGGCCTGTTCTCATAGCTAATGATGTACAAGGTTTATATTTAAAAGAATTGAATGCACCCGGAATGACGATTGATAATAAGCCAATTTTCAATCAGATATCAGATTTACAGGTGACAGATAGTCTTATAAATAAATAAGCAAGTCGTAATGAAAATGAATACCCAAGCGTAGGGGATTTTACCGGTAAATGAACGACTTTATAAAAAATGAAATGATAACACACCAGATTTTAATTACTATGGGACTAATGTCCCTGAGTTTATTTTGCAAAGCACAAACGACTGCTGACACAGTTCGTAGTTCACCTGTAACAATCCCAGGAAATGGCCTCTACGAACATGATTTTCTATATGCCGGTGAGGGCGGCCCTGAAACTATGTTTATCGTTAAGGGTGGTTCGGTTGTTTGGGCCTATACGCATCCTGCCAAAGGGGAGATAAGCGATGCGGTCATGCTTTCAAATGGCAATATCCTGTTTGCCCATCAATTCGGTGTTACATTAATCGATCAACAAAAAAATGTGCTCTGGAATTATGACGTCCCGGACGGCAATGAAGTTCATACTGCGGTTCCAATAGGGACAGATCATGTGCTATTCGTTCAAAACGGCAAAATTGCAAAAGTGATTGTAATGAATATAAAAACCAACACGGTAGAAAAGGAATTTGAAGTTCCGGTTGGTAATCCCGGCCAGGTTCATCCGCAATTCAGGCATGCAAGGCTAACCATTAACGGCACACTGATGCTGGCACATATGGACCTTCATAAAATAGTTGAGTATAATAGTGATGGAAAGGTAATATGGACTTTAAACGTTCCTCAGGTTTGGGGAGTTACGCCACTTAAAAATGGCAATGTATTGGTAGCGGAGGAGCGTATCCCACAGGTAGAAGAATATGACAGGACAGGGGAGGTAGTTTGGAGTTACTCCGGCAAGGATCTGCCTGGCTTTAAGTTTGGCGGATGGCAAATGGCTTATCGCCTGGATAACGGAAATACTATTATCAATAATTGGGCAGGAAAAGGAAATAAGACGCAAGTTCAGTTCATAGAAGTTAATAAACAGAGGAAACTGGTTTGGGCATTACGTTCATGGGATCAGCCTGCGGATCTCGGCCCTTCTACTATTCTGCAAATAATTGATACCAAAAATCGATCAGAGAATGTACAGTTTGGAAATATTCGATGAAATAGGTTAAAAAATTATCATTAAATCTACAAACAGTTTTAATGATAATTAAATATCAATTGCTGCAGGACGAATATAGGATTCGACGTGGCGTTTTGTCGACGACTACGATATATGACAAGATCAGACGCGCCTATATATTTGTTCAACAAGGTTGAATTTATCATCTAATTGAATTTCATTAAAAAGCCATTATTATGAGAACCAAAATTGTTTCAAGATATTTTTTCTTCTTTACCTTGCTATCAATATCATTAGGGGGCTATGGACAATCTAAAAGCCCGGCAGTTTCTGTCGATGTAAATTTATTGCAAAGCCAGGGAACGCTATCCCCGATATGGCCGTTTTTTGGATACGATGAGGCTAACTATACCTATATGAAAGACGGGAAAAAATTGCTGACCGAAATCGCTGCTTTAAGCCCGGTGACGGTAAGTGTACGAGCCCATAATATGCTGACCAGTGGCGATGGTACCCCTGGCTTAAAATGGAGTTCAACTAACGCCTATACAGAAGACTCCAATGGGAAACCGGTTTATAACTGGAAAATTATTGACAGTATTTTTGATACCTATATTCGACGTGGTATGAAACCCATTGCCGAAATTGGCTTCATGCCGGAAGCGCTGTCTGTAAATCCAGGATCTATAAGTCAAGAAAATCTATTGGATAAAACAAAACTGAAACATTATTCAGGATGGTCTTACCCACCGAAGAGTTATGAAAAATGGGCTGAGTTGGTTTTTCAATGGGTAAAGCATTCTGTACATCGTTATGGCAAAAAAGAAGTGGAGAGCTGGTATTGGGAAGTATGGAATGAGCCGGATTTAACCTTTTACTGGAAAGGAGACCCGGAAGAGTATATCAAATTATATGATTACACCGCAGATGCGGTAAAGCGGGCATTGCCAACTGCAAAAATAGGTGGGCCGGAAACCACTAGCCCCGATGGGAAATCAGGTGGCGAACTCCTGCGAAAATTTTTAACGCATATCGTTAGCGGTAAGAATTATGTTACCGCTAAAAAGGGCGCACCGCTTGATTTTATAACATTTCATGCCAAAGGTGCCCCTAAGCTTATCGATGGGGTTGTATGGATGAATATAGGGAACCAGCTAAGGAGTATCGATAAAGGATTTGAGATCGTTTCATCTATACCCTCGCTAAAAAATATACCCATAATTATAGGAGAATCAGATCCTGAGGGTTGTGCGGCCTGCGCGGGAGACCTTCATCCTGAATATGCCTACCGTAACAACACCATGTATGCCAGCTATACGGCAGCGGTGATGACCCGCACCTATGATCTGGCGAAAAAAAGAGGGGTTAACCTGACAGGTGCAGTAACATGGGCATTTGAATTTGAAGACCAGCCTTATTTCAGGGGCTTTAGGGACCTAGCCACAAATGGCATTGATAAACCTGTTTTGAATGTATTCAGGATGTTGGGTATGATGAAAGGTAACAGGGTAGCGACAATATCCACATCAAAGCAAAACTATATCACCATGCGCGACTCCAGCGTAAGAGGGGAAGAGCCGGATGTAAACGCATTGGCCACAAAAAGTACAAATGTTGCCAACATTATGGTTTGGAATTATCATGATAAAAACGACATCAATGTTCCACCAACAACAGTTTCTGTTATGGTAAAAGGACTTCCGCAACAACGTCTGTTGCTGACCCAATATATAATCGACCAGGAGCATAGTAATGCTTATACTATATGGGAAAAGATGGGTTCACCAAAGGAACCAACAGCGGATGAATACAAAACATTGGAGACTGCAGGCCAGCTACAAGAAATTTCTTCTGCAAAATATATTACCCCAATAAAAGGAGAAGCGAAAATTAATTTTGATTTAGAAAGACAAGGTATCACTTTGTTAAAAATAACCTGGTAACCATGGTCGAATTGACCGTAATAAAGATCTACCTGGAATGTACGATTTGGAAATATTCGATGAATATGCTAGTAAGGTTTGACATTGGGTCACTTCTTTCTACTCTTTAAAAAGCCAAAAGCCTCAGTATTGGAAATACTGAGGCTTTTTTTTGGACTGAACCTAATTGTTAGATAGTTGTAAGGGGGCATTCCTTAATAAATAAAAAATTAGTTGACAGTGGCTGAATAGCTGTTGCAGTCGAAATTAAGGCCACCATTTGATGAAGTGATCTCAAACCCGAACTGAACCTTATCCAGCGTGGTAAAGGTTATCCCTTTACTCTGAATATAATTAAGAATATCCTTTATGTTAACAGTGCCGGATGATGTTTGACTATTGTTTAAAAAAGAATATACAGCATTCGTTCCGTTAGAGCCCACATAAACGGTATAAGTTGGTCCTCCGGCAGTGGGTGTTACATTGGTGTAAGTTGCTATTGGAGTACCATTGCCATTATAGCCGACAGCAATTGGGTTTACACTACCGGTCCAGTTCTCCCATATCATAATTTCATAAGCATAGTTATTGCACCATATATCATAGGTACTTTCGGCAGCAGCACCACTGCTAGGAACTGTTACATTAAAACTGCTTTGAACAGTGTGTAAGCCGCTAAACGTTTGATGAACACCGTAATCTGAATTTGGGTATGACTTTACGCCACTTGTATTAGGCTGGTCGGACCATACCCCCCAGTTGCTGTAGGTATTTGCCCAAATAGATTGAAAGCCAGCGCCACTTCCCCATATATTGTTCTCGATAGTGTAACCGCTGCCGGCGTCCCACGAGGCATATTGTGCAGATGACGACCAATTTGCCAGTACTTTGGGATCGGTACTTTGTGGCTTAACTGAACTTTTTTTGCAGGCAAAAGCCACGCATGAAATTGCTAATAGCAAAAATGCTTGTTGTTTAATTCTCATAATTTTTAATTTAAGGTTTATATTTTATTGGTAAACAAATGTATCCACATGCAATAAAGCGGCATGGCTCGTTTGAGTATGTTTACGGGCACAAATGTTCACTACAATGCGCAACCACTATTTTCGGCATGTTTTTATTAGAATTTTAATGTTTATTTGGATTTTAATAAAATGTTTGGGTTTTCCCGATGATGAATAGATGTTTTTTTTATCCCGTCAGGGTTTTAAGTTTTGCGGCGCTCGCCTGCGTTTGTGTTCTATGTTCGTGCAAAAAAGAACAGGCAGTAAAAAATGGTAACATCGAGTATTCAATGCTCGATTCTGTAAATGAGCTTCGGAGTCGCGGATGTAAATGCGGGCAGGATTCCATGCCTCCGGTAAAAAAGTTGGTATGGAACAATATTCTTGCTACCGCCGCACAAACGCACGCTATCGATATGTATACCAACGACTATTTTAGTCACATTTCGCCGGGAGGTATCTCGCCAATACAAAGGGCAATAAGCGCCGGCTACACCGGGGAATATATAGGCGAAAATATTGCTGAAGGATATGCCACAATTGGGGATGTTATGCTTGCCTGGGAAAAAAGTCAAGATCATTGCATGGCCATGATGGATACACTTTATGTGGAAATGGGCGCCTATAGTGATAACGGTTATTGGGTGCAGGAATTTGGTCGTTAAAAATCATTCTTATCTTGATAGTAAGCAAAATGCGATGTTTATCGTATTTCTAATAATTTTTCATTTTTTAGATAATAGGCATACCCGCTAAAAACCTTTCCTGTTTTTTTGCTCAAGCACAAGCGGGATTTTTTCGCGGCGATATTTCAGCGTGTAGCAGACTGGATTTCCCATCTCTAGCGAATAGGTGATTACGAAATAGTTCTGCGGAGTATTATCGTAGCCTTTTCGGCTGCTCCAATAAGTGGATTTTAGAAATTCCTTTTCGGTAACCTCAAGTATTTGGCCTTTATCCTGATATTGAATGCCATTATAAATTCTGGTAAATGTAACGTCACTACCGGCCTGCCAATTTGTTAAGACTACGGAACACAACATATATTGTTTGATCTTATCCAGATTGGTTAATACATGCTAAAACATTGTAAATGGATCGATAAATTGTGGTTCGAAGTAAAATTCGGATAAACATTTTAAGCAAGAAAAACCGTTAATGATTCCTGATTTTTAGAAATTGAAATAATTCCCACAAGAAATTGTAAACCTTAATGTAAGTAGTATTGATTAATGAAAAATGCCTTATACAATGTATTCAAGACTGAAAATCACAAAACCAAGTTTGCTAAAAATTTCAAATCATGCAGAAAAAGTTTCGAAATTTGTACAGGCAGGTCGACTAAAGCGATACCAATCGAAATCGAAAACCCGCAAATCACACTGATTTGTGGGTTTTTTATTTTTTCAATCACTTTTGTCAAAAGTTAGTTTACTGCAAATGAGTACCGTATTGGTTCGAATCCTGTCAACTCTCTGGCTAAATCCTAAAAGTTAGAATAAAATACTTGCTCTTATTGTTTGTATAAGTTATTATTAATCAGTTCCTTGATTGATAATTAAGGTATTTCACCTTTGGAAGAATATATTAAAAGAATAGTATTAACGAGGCAATGTTTTTAAACGCTACCCTTAAATGCTTTAAAGCAGTAGTTAGTTGATTTTCAACGGTTTTTTTGGAGACGCCCAGCCGTTCGGCGATATCATTGTTTGACAGATGTTCAATGCGGCTCATATAAAAGATCTCGTGGCAGCGTTTCGGTAACTGATTCAGGTAGGTATCCAGCTGTTGCTGCAACTCGGCCTCACGAAGCCTTGAATCCCCTAAATTAGATGCTGATTGCTGGTCATATTCATTGATTTCAGCTTTATAAACGATAGAAAGTTTAGCAGTTTTAAATCTGGAATATATCTGATACCTGATTGCCATAAGTAAAAAATTAGGGAATATATTGATCTCGAGTTCTTTTCTCCTGTTCCATAAACTTAAAAAAACATCGTGGACGATTTCCATACTGCCTTCTTCATCATTTAACTGACGAAAAGCAATTTTATATAACCTGGACCAATACCTGTTAAAAAGCACGTTAAATGCCAATCCGTCATCATTACGAACAGCGATCCATAGCTCAGCATCGGTCTTAACTGGTTTAAACATAATTGGTTTGATAAAAGTAGAAAAAAGATATTACATAAAAAAAGATATTACATGTCAATAATACAATTTAAATAAATATTAAAAAGGAGTAGGTGTAAGCTTTTAAAATACATACTATATAATGTACAGATCAACTTATAAAACTTAATGATTACCAGAGAAGAATTTCTTTTTCTTTATGAAAAGAACCTGTCCGGGCGTTGTACGCCTGAAGAAAAACAGTTATTAGAGTCTTTTCAGGATGAAATTTCTATGCCAGATGATGTCTGGGAATCGGATCTTGGCGACAAGGAACGTATTTATCAGACCATAAAAATACAGTTACAGCAGCATATCACCCAAATGGAACCAATTAATCCAAGGAGAAATTACGGGTGGATGCGAATTGCGGCTAGTATCCTTGTTATTTTGGGTGTAACCGGGATGTTTTGGGAATTTCACCATGCCAAAAAGAAACCTCAGCTTTCTATCGCAACTGTTAAGCCTGTGAAGATCTTTCCCGGTGGCAATAAAGCGTATTTAACTACTTCAAATGGTGTAGTCATCATGCTTAATAATGTGAGAAACGGAAAATTTTCTGCCGCAGGTGTTAGTGTAAATAAAGTCAAAAACGGTGTGCTGGTATACGATCGTGCCCCTGCTTCTGATTTAGTTGCCGACAATGAAAAACCGATTTACAATACCATTACCACTCCTCGGGGTGGGCAATACCAGGTGGTATTAGCCGATGGTACAAAGGTTTGGCTAAACTCCGCTTCATCTTTAACGTATCCGGCAGTTTTCAAAGGTCGGGAAAGAAACGTTCAACTTTCAGGTGAGGCCTATTTTGAAGTCGTTAAAAATGTTACTCATCCTTTTTCAGTTATGGTCAATGGCATAAACGTACAGGATCTCGGTACACACTTTAATATCAGGGGGTATGCCGATGAACAAGCTGTAAAAACAACCTTACTGGAGGGTGCAGTTAAGCTGGTCAATAATAATCATGAAGCATTATTAAAACCGGGGGAGCAAGGGGTGTTGAATTCGGCTCAAACCGCATTCGAGATTGAAAATGTGGATGTAGATGATGCTGTCGCCTGGAAAAATGGGCTTTTTGCATTTAATAATGAAGATATCCATTCGATCATGAACAGTATTTCAAGATGGTATGATGTTGATGTAATCTTTCCGGCCAATTTTAAGCGCAAAAATTTCGGTGGTACCATATCACGTTTTAAGGACGTAAACCAAGTGTTAAATGCACTTGAACTAACCGGATCTATCCATTTTAAAGTAGAAGGAAGGAGGATAATAGTGATGCCTTAAATTTTACTACCCCCTAAAAGATATCACTTAAACAAAACCAGGGGCATTGGCGTGCCCCCGGTCTGATCGCCAATTGACAATAAGTGATATCATTAACCGATGTTCAACCAATTACTAATACCTCAATCAAATGTATAAAATTATTAATGCATTTCTATGCATGCGGAATTCCCGCGTATTCTATAAATGGCTGCTGATCATGAAATTGATAATTATATTGTTAACAGCTTCTTTTTTACAGGTTAGCGCTGCGTCTTATGGGCAGAAAATAAATATAACCGTTAAAGATGCCTCGTTAAAGGACGTTTTCAAAAAAATCCGTAAACAAAGCGGTTATAACTTTCTTTACGACAGCGATATGCTTAATGATGCTAACCCGGTAAATTTAACTGTTAAAGGTGCGTCACTTGAACAAGTACTTAACGATTGCTTCGCAAACCAACCGTTTTCTTATGTGATCAACCAAAACACAGTAATCATAAGGCTTAAACCAGTCCCAGCCTCCAATAAGGAGACGATGCTAGCTGATACAGTAATAAAAGGCAAAGTCGTCGATCAGCGTGGCCAGGCATTGCCCGGTGTTACTATAAAAGTTAAAGGGACAGAATTTGCAACTGTTACAGATGTCAATGGTGCATATTCCATTAAGCTTCCTTCCAGCAACAGTATTTTGGTTTTTAGTTTTGTCGGCTTTACAAGCCAGGAGATTAATACAAGTGGTCGGCGCCAGGTTAATGTTGCCATGCAAGAACAGCTCTCAGCGTTGAACGAAGTTGTTGTAATTGGCTATGGAACCCAAAAAAGAGGCGACGTTACAGGAGCGATTTCTTCGGTTAGCGGTGATGTTTTGAAGGACCAACCGGAAGTTAATTTACTGGGAGGTTTGGAAGGAAAAACTGCAGGTGTTCAAATTACTCAGAATTCAGGGCAACCCAGTTCCACGCCACAAGTTCGCATACGTGGGCTTACTTCTATCAATAACTCGGATCCTTTATACGTAGTAGATGGTATTCCTTTACAATCTAACGATATTAATATTGTCGATCCTGATAACATTGAATCAATAGACATACTTAAAGACGCTTCAGCGCAGGCTATTTATGGTTCCAGGGGGGCTAACGGCGTGATACTGATCCGGACTAAAAAAGGGAATAAAAATAACAACCAGATTACGTTCAGCACCACACAGGCCGCGTCAACTGTACGAAAGATGCTGGATATGCTGGATGCTTCAGATTATGTTAAGCTTAACGATGAAGCCTACACGAATGCCGGACAACCGACACCATTTGCAAATCCGCCTTCAGCCTATACTAACACAACCGATTGGCAGAAAGCGTTATTCCGCACAGGTTTGATGCAAAACTATAACGTAGCGGTCAGTGGTGGCGCTGATAATATCAGTTATAGAGTAAGCGGTGGTTATTTAACCCAAACAGGAACCCTCTTAGGGTCTGATTATAACAGGGTTAATCTTGCTAATAACCTGGTTTTCAAACCGAAATCAAACGTTGAACTAGGTGAAAGCCTGTCTTTTAGCAAATCATTAACTCATAGCGACGAAACTGACTCTGGTGGTAACATCATCAATGATGCTTTTGCCGAAGACCCAACTATACCGGTTAAAAATCCGGATGGATCCTATTCCGCAACTAAATATTCAGATATTGTTAATCCGCTGGCAAAAGTAAATTATCTGTATGATAACGAACCTTATAACCAGTATGGCCTGCTGGGGAATATTTACATGCAATACAAACCCATTAAAGGGTTGTCATTAAGGAGCTCTTATAGCGCAGATATTAAGTTTACTGATAGCAAAGACTTTACGCCAACCTACGATGTAGCCCCTAACTTCAACAATCCTGTTGCCTCCCTTTCCGAAAAAAAGGACCAGGCCATTCACTGGACCTGGGATAATACGGCAACTTATGACTTCACTGTACATCATGACCATCATTTCGATGTATTGGCAGGTGTTTCTGAAGAACGATTTACCTATAATTATATTTATGGTTATGATCAGGGACAAGGTGATGCTTCCTATCTGCAATACCTCGACGCAGGTACAGCTAATCAACAAACCGGTGGAACTCAGCAGGAATGGGACCTGTTATCTTATATGGCCCGCCTGAATTACAATTTTCAGGACAAATATTTCCTGACCGCGACGATACGCCGCGACGGATCCTCAAAATTTGGCAATGATAAGGAGTTTGGTAATTTCCCGTCAGCTTCTTTGGGTTGGGTGGTTACTAATGAATCCTTCTTTTCAAAGAATGATGTGCTTAGTTACCTGAAAATCCGCGGTGGTTATGGTGTAGTGGGTAACCAGTCGGCCCTCGGCTATTACAGCTATTCAGCGGCAATCAATAATAATTATTATGCCATTGGTAACCCTGCATCTGCGGCTCTGGCAGGTGACCCAGGAGGCCTTCCTAATCCCGACCTGCAATGGGAAGAGACAAAAAGCTTCAATGCAGGCTTTGATTACCATCTGTTTAATGATCATATTACCGGCTCTTTTGATTATTATAAGAAAACAGCGGATAAAATGCTGTTGAGTATCGGTATTCCTTCTGAATCCGGCTTTACTCAAAGCCCGATTGAGAATGCAGGTTCCATGTATAATAAGGGACTTGAGTTCGATGCAAATTATAAAACAACCATAAATAGGGATGTTAATTTTAATGCCGGTTTCCATATCACCACGATAACGAACAAGGTTACCAGTCTTAGCGTTCCTGGCGAACAGATTTTCAGCGGTAACATTAAGCCGGGCGAAACCGAGCTGACGGAGGTAGGCCATTCGGTGGCTTCTTTCTACGGCTATGTGGCAGATGGTATTTTTCAGACACCTGCTGATGTGGCTAACCATGCCACCCAACCTGGTGCGGCCCCAGGCGATATTCGATTTAAAGATTTAAACGGTGACGGTGTGATTGATCAGAATGACCAGACATTCCTGGGTTCTCCGATACCAAAATTCACTTATGGATTTAATTTTGGTGCGACTTATAAAAGCTTTGATATCAATGCCTATTTTGATGGGGTATACGGAAATAAGATACTGGCAGCGTACGAGTATTATACTGATGGTTTCTTTATTTCCAATTATAATATGCAAGAGTCGGAACTTGGCCGCTGGACCGGACCGGGAACCAGTAATACGCTGCCCCGCCTGATTGCCAGTGATCCGAATGATAATTCCCGTGTCTCCAGTTTTTACCTTCAAAGCGGATCCTATTTGCGTCTGCGCAATTTGTCGATAGGTTATACCTTGCCTAAAAGTACATTGGCAAAAGCAGGGATTAAAACATTCCGGGTATTTGTCTCCGGAGAGAACCTGCTGACCTTTACAAAGTATAAAGGCTACGATCCCGAAATCGGCCAGCAATATAGCGGTGCCGGCGGAATATTGGACATAGGTGTCGATAATGGCAACTATCCTCAGAGCAGAACCTTATCTGCAGGTGCAAGTTTATCCTTTTAATGTTAATGTCTTTATTTAAACAGATTATCATGAAATATTACTATTTAGCCCTGTGTGCAACACTAATGATTAGCCTCGGGGGATGCAACAAGTTTTTGGATGAGACGCCAACAGCACATTTATCAACTTCAAGTTATTATAAAACCAGTGCGGATGCTGTAGCTGCAGTAACCGATGCCTACCGCTTGATGAAAGATCAGGCATATGGAGGATATTCACCTTCTTCGTTTGGTGATATTATGGCAGATGACGCCAATAAGGGCGGCGGCGGCGCATCTGACCAGGAATTGATAACCCAATTAAAACTATTTACCGAAAAAGCCGATAACGGTTATGTATATAATGCATGGCGGGATAATTTCAGAGGGATATATCTTGCGAATCTCGTTCTTCAACAGGTTCCGGGTATTTCAATGGATGCCAAGTTGCAAACGCAGGTTTTGGGAGAAGCCTATTTTCTAAGAGGATATTATTACCTACAGTTGGTGCGGCTTTTCGGACGCGTTCCGATTATTACCGCGCCGGAAACTACTGGGGAATATTATGTCAAACAATCAAGTGAAGATCAGGTTTGTGCGCAAATTGAGTCTGACGCTAATACAGCAATTAAAGATCTGCCAAACCAGTCTGATCAGGCATTAACAGACCGTGGCCGGGCTACCAGCGGGGCAGCACAATCGTTGCTTCTGGAAACTTACATGTGGGAAAAGAAATTTACCCAGGCACAGGCTTTGGGCGATGCCATTATTAGTTCCGGTCAGTATACCTTGGCGCCTGATGTTACCCAAATTTGGACTGTTGCCGGAGAGTTTGGCCCGGAATCTATTTTTGAAGTTAACTGTGCTGATATCCCGGGTAAAGGTGTCGGAAACTTGCTGGATTTGTTCGATGCGCCAAGAAATACCTGGGGTTATGGCTTTGTTGTACCTTCCGTGTCACTAGTGAATGAATTTGAAAAGGGCGACCCAAGACTTAACGCCACGGCGATTTACAATAATGAATTATTACCGGATGGCACAACTGCCAATACCAACACAAGTGAAACCGGTTACTGGAACAGGAAATACTGGCTGCCGTTAAGCGAGATTCCGACCAATGCTGGAGGTGGGACCGGTGATGGGCCAACAAATGACCGGGTTTATGGATTGGCTATAGACATGCTTTGGACTGCGGAAGCGGCGTTTCAAAACGGTGATGTGGCGCATGCGACCACGTTGGTAAATCAGATCCGTGACAGAGCCCGGAAAAGCGGTGGTAACACGGACATGACCATTTTACCTGATTATACTACGGTTACACTTGCCCAAATTTATCACGAAATGCGTGTTGAAACAGCACTGGGAGAACACCGTAGATTTTATGAACTGGTTAGAACCGGCAGAGCGGCCAGCATTCTTCCGGGCTTCAAAGTTGGCGTTAATGAACATGTACCTATTCCATTAACTGAAATACAATTGAGTAATGGGGTACTAACTCAGAACCCGGGCTTTTAATCTTGTATTTGTTATTTAAAAATTACCAGTATAAAGCTGCGTAGTTTACAATCTGAAAACCCATTGCAATATTTTGCAATGGGTTCTTTTCCACCATATATCTACACATCGTGTAATTAATATATTTCATAAATTTTATGTTACAACCGGGTGTCTTCCACCAATATGAATACTCTATTAGTAACTAACCAATTATTTAAAGCTCTTCATTACAAAAATTCCATTTATGTTTAATAATTGTACTTTCCTTTTGAAATCAACAGCAATTTTCCTGATTAGCATGGCGTTTTGCTCCGTTGCTTTTGCCCAATCAAACGTGGTTTATCTTAACAGTTCAACCGATCACCATTGGAAGGTTAAACCACAGGCAGACATCACCGAGGCAGATCATATAAATACAATCGACTATAATACAAAGAACTGGGTGGACGCTGTTGTTCCTGGAACTACATTTTCATCCTACGTAGCAGCCGGTTTGGAAAAGGATCCGAATTTTGGTGATAATATATATAAGGTGGATAAAGCTAAATACGACCACAGCTTTTGGTACCGTACCGAATTTAAAGTTCCTGCTGGTTATTCAAAAAATCATATCTGGCTTAACTTTAAGGGAATAAACCGAAAAGGAGATATTTACCTTAACGGAACTTTCCTGGGCAGCCTTGATGGCTTTATGCAACGTCGCCGGTTTGA
>Ga0302222_10000371_pt1 | contig 25843 bp, 23 predicted proteins | sample II_Palsa_E2_2_FD_194570 | JGI IMG/M metagenome (GOLD analysis project Ga0302222, IMG submission 194570) | Peat permafrost microbial communities from Stordalen Mire near Abisko, Sweden - II_Palsa_E2_2 | ecosystem: Environmental > Terrestrial > Soil > Palsa > Peat permafrost | place: Sweden... | reverse complement strand
GGCAGCCGCCGTAGCCAAGCTGGAAGACCGCCTCGCCGCCCTTGAGTCGCAGGTCGGCGACGAAGGGGAGTTGAATGATGCCGACCGTGGAGCGATCTTCGGTCGTCTCGCCGCCCGCATCAACGAGTTTTTCAAGGAGAAAAAGTAAATGGCAACATCGACGGTTACACCCCCAGTAGGTAGCGTAACTCCCCCCGCAGGAACAGGTGCGGGCGCAGGTAGCGGAGCGGGTACAGGCGCAGGAGATTCCGGCGCTGGTGGTGCGGGAGACGGCAAAGGTACGCCCACGACTCCCACCAAGTTAAACATCACTTTCGGCGATGGAGAAGCCGCCGAGTCTTTTGATTTAAGCGAAGAAGCCGCTGTCAGCGAACCTGAATTTAAGTTCGAGCAACTGGACGCCATCAAGGAAAGCAACGCCGACCTGTACAAAGCAGCCAAGGCTGAGTTGAGCAAGGCTGGTCGCTTCGGCAAGGTTGGCGAAAAGATCGGCGTCAAGAGCCCCGAGGATTTCAAGTCCCACGTGGAGCGCATCGACAAGCTGGTCACCACCATCGGTCGTCAGGACGGCAAAGTGGGGCTCGATGCACTGGAAGCCACTATCGGTGAACTGGCTAACACCCTCGTCAACGCCCGCAAGGGTGAGTTCGGCAACTGGTTCGAGAAAGACCCTGCCTCCCTCGCTGGTGCTGCTGCCAAGCTGAACGAGCAATGGGAAAAGACCGACGCCGCTGGATACAACGCCCACATAGCGCAGAAGGCATGGGGTGCCCTTGCCCAAAAAGATGCCGCTGGTTTTAGTGCCGTGGACGCACTGAATGCCCTGTACGACATCCCTGCGATCAAGAATGATCCTCAGGCTCAGAAATTACTCCAGCGTGCGGCCTACACTTTGAACCAAATCTCCCAGCAGTCGGAGTACAAGCCAGACGCCACGCTTAGCCTCAAAGCCAAGGAAGAACAGATTGCCGCCCGCGAAGCCAAGGTGTGGCAAGACCAAACCGATCTGGAAGTCACGCCTATCATCCGTACCGCCGCCCGCAAAGGCTTGTCCTCGTTGGTAAGCGAATTGAAGCGGGACATCACTCCAGAAGAGCGTGCAGAGTATCTCGACACGCTCGAAACGAGTTTCTACCAGCACGCCCAGAAGGACACGAATTTCGCAACCAAGCTCAACGAGTTGGCGCAGAAGCTCGACCGGGAGGGAATCAAGGACTTGGTGAAGACCAGCAAAAACAAGTACATGACCGCCGCCCTGAAGGACTTGTACAAGGCGAAGCTGCTCGACCGTAAGGCTATCCGTGACGAAGCCGCAGGCAAGGGCGAAGCCAACGGCGGCGGGACGGGTGGAGCAGGCAAAGTGAGTTTGCAGTACAGCGGCAAGATGAAGTACGGCGCACCCGATGTCGCCTACGACTACGCCCGCATGAAAGCTGAAGACCCGAACATGCTTGAGAACCACGAGTTCTACATCGTCGGGAAGAAAGAACGGATGCGATGGTAACTGTCAACGCAAAATTCGCAGCCCTTCACCCGAACCTCATCCTGATATTTCTATCTCGGGTTTTTGCAGAGTACGGAAACGTTCCAGAAGGAACTTTCCTGACTTCGCCAGAACAGGCGTGCGTGTGGGACAGCCTTGCTGAGCAGGTGGAACTTGTCCTCACCACTGCCACGCCCGAGAAGGACTATCTCAAACGTCCTCAACCATCAATGGCGGGCCGTCCTTTGGATATTGAGTTCTACCTTCGCCCCGATGTCGTCGTGTTCCGCTTGGCGGGTAAGACCCTCGGCGTGATTGAAAATCTTGCAGTACCAGTGACGGTGAGCTAATGCAATACGTTCAGAGCTTTAACGATTTCGATTTCGCCGTCAAGATGGGCGTGCCCGTCGAGGAACTGACTGAGAAGTTCAACCTCACCCTCGATGAGCTTGACCAAGCTCTTGCCTTCTATCACGACGGCAACAACCTCGATCTTGAGAAGCTACTCGGGTCGAAGGCAGTAGCCGCAGAAGAAGTCGAGGCAGAAGCTCCAGTCGCGTTCGAAATCTCAGAGCCCGAGAAGCCAGACTTCGGCTACCTCGCTGTTCCACGTCATAGCTTCATCTTCGTCAAGCCGCTCCCCAAGGAACACAAGGGACGCCTGATGATTCCGAAAGCCTACGAGAGCGATTCCGACATGGGCTTCGTCGAGTCAGTGGGCAAGGACGTTGCGGATGTCAAGGTCGGCGACTTAGTGCTGTTCGACAAGTACGCAGAAGTAGGTGCGCGATTCAACCTCATCAACCGTGAGGGGGAGTTGGTGGATTTGATTCAGATGATGGAAGTTAACGTCACCGCTATCCTCACTCGCATCAAGCTCGGTCTACCTGACCTTGCGTGGGAAGAGAAAGAACAGGCTTGGACTCGCCCCGCCGAGGTTGAGATTAGTGAGCACATGGCGAAGTCCGAACTTTTCAGGGATGGTGAGTAATGGGTACACAGAATGCATTCGGTGAAGAAGCCCGCAATCACCTTCTCGAAGGTGCAGAACAACTGAGCATCGCAGTTGGCAAGAGCATGGGGCCGATGGGACGTAATACGTTCATCGACTACGCTCCGGGTCATCCGATCTGTCCGATGAGCACCCGTGACGGCGTGACCATCGCCCGCAATTTTTACCTTGAAGGCTTCCCCGACACAGGGAACCGTGCAGTCCGTGCAGCCTCAGAGAAGGCAGCCTCGGACGCTGGGGATGGCACTTCGGCTGCCGTGGTACTCGCCTACTCCCTGTTCAAACATGGATTAGAGGCTCAGAAGATCAAAAATGTAGTTGCCGTCAAAAAAGAAATTGAGCAGGGCGTTGAATTCGCCTGTGCGGAAATCGACCGCACGAAGGTCAATGTCAGCGGCGACATGATGAAGCAAGTCGCAACTATCGCCGTGAACAACGACCCCGTGCTCGGCGGACTTATTGTTGATGCTATGCGTAAGGCGGGAGCAAGCGGCTTAGTTGCCGTAGAAGACTCCCCGTCCAACGAGACTACGATTGAGCGGCAGGAAGGGATGCAGTTCGACGAGGGATACCTCAGCGGTGCGTTTGTAAACAATGCGGAACGCCAGATTGTGGAGTTCCAGCAACCCGTGATTCTGCTCATCGACCGCGCTATCAGTTCCTTGCAGGGTCTCGTACCGCTGTTTGAAGGAATCGCCAAGAGCAGCAATCCGCTGCTCATCATCGCCGAGAACGTTGTAGGCGAGGCGTTGGCGACTATCGTCATGAACAAGCTGAAGGGCACTTTCGCTGTCTGTGCCGTCAAGCTGCCTGAGAATCTTGGGCACCGCAAAGACCTGTTACTCGACATCGCCGCCGTAACAGGAGGACAAGCCATCCTGCAAGAGTTGGGATTGGACTTGTCGAAGCTTCCGCCACAGGCTCTCGGACGTGCTGCCAAGGTTGTAGTCACGTCGAAGAACACTCGCATTATTGGCGGCTTCGGAAAGAAGGAAGCGATTGAAAAACGAATCGAAGAAATCAGAGGGCTCCTCACCCAAAGCCCCACGAAGCTTGAACAAGAACGCCTACAGGAGCGTCTGGCAAAGCTTACGGGAGGAGTCACCATCCTGCGTCTTGGGGCACAGACCGGGATCGAACTCGGGGACAAGAAGGCCCGCTGCGAAGATGCGTGCCTCGCAACCCGCTGTGCGCTCGAAGACGGGATCGTTGTCGGTGGAGGAATGGCGCTTGCCCGGATAGCCCAGATGTTACCCGAAGGTATCGTGAGCAAGGCGTTACGCCGTCCCGCTCTGCAAATTCTGGAGAATGCGGGATACGGTGAGACGGAACTCACCAAAGCCCTGACTACTTCTGCGGGTTTCAATTCCCTCACGGGCAAGTACGGCGATCTGATTGAAATGGGTGTTATCGACCCCGCCAAGGTTATCAAGAGCAGTCTCCGCAATGCAGCTTCAGTTGCCTGCCAGATGCTACTCACTGAGTTGATAACACAAACCGTGGAGAAGTAGTGCCTCCGAAGTCCACTTACCGCAAGGTGAAAGCGGAACTCAAACGGCGAATGCGACGACTCGCCGATGGTCTGCCTGTTGACCCAGAGCACAAACGGGTCATCGAGAAGAACCTGAGGAAAGGCAACATCACGAAGAGCAAGTTGAACGAGTTGATGGAAGAGTTTTTGTATGGCACAGAAGAAGCTTAAACCGCTGATGGCACTCCCCGAGGGGAAGGAACGGGTTCGCCCCGTCAAGGCCGTCCTCCTGCGTTGGATTGCAACAGAGACCACCGTAGACGACATCCTCGCCGAACGTTCTCTCGGTCTTGCGGAATGGACGGCGGTGCAGTTCGTGAAGAACGTGAAGGAAGCAAAAGCAGGCACTCCAGCGAGACGGTTCTGCCTTGAGGCTCTCCGCACTATGCTCGACGGTGCAGAAGATAGTGAGCTTGGAATCCGTGTCCCAGTGACACTGATTGATCGAGTAACTCAGACGGGGACAGACGAGCCTGTCCGCACACAGGAAGTACATCAGCAAGTTCAATTACGGCTCTCAGAGCCAGAGGAGTACGAAGATGACGGACAACGGGAAGACGCCGACAGCACCACCGACAGTACCGAAGAACATGTGGGATAACAATTTCGCGGGTCAAGCCCCCGATGGGCAGGTCAAGGAAGAGGACATGCTCGTCAGCCGCAAGGACGTGATGACCTATGTCACGAACGCCCTGCTTGTGAGCCGCACGCTTCAACAGCGGGAGGACGGCACCTACAGCAATCCCGTTTACGACCTTGCGATGCAGACCGCTTCGATTATCGACATCATCTTCTTCTACATGGACGAGGTTGGTGCGGTCATCGGGCCTGATGGTCGGGCGCATTTCAACGCCATGGAAGTCATGAAGTGGGCAGCGGCACGCAAGCAAGCACAAGAAGCTGCCGAAACTTCAGGTGGAAATGCATAAATGGCTATCGACTTAGATTCGCCTTACATACTTGACCAAGCAGGTGACCTTGGGCCGAAGTACAGGGTATACGAAAATCGAGACGGGACTGAAGCTGGGCTCCGACTTATGACGCCCAAAGGATTCCCTCATGCTCGACAGTTAGAGTATCTGGAATCCGTGAGCCCTTACACGTTCTTCGCGGGACAACGGGGCAACGGTAAAACTTTTTGCGCGGTCTTTGACAACCTATTCCGAGCGTATCGAGTTCCCGGCTGCCAACAGATCATCTTCCGCCGCACGATGGGTGAGTTACGCCGCACCATCATCGCCGAGTTCCTGAAACTGCCTGAACGTTTGCGTGGACGTTTCACCGACAGCGCGGTCTCCCCACGGCTACAGTTCGACAACGGCAGCGTGATTCACTTCGCCTCGGTTAACGACGAAGCCGCTGCCCGCAAATATCTGTCAGGAGAATTCCTGACGGTCACCTTCGACGAGTGGTGCGAAATCCCGTTCAAGTGGTGGTCGTTCATCACTGGTTCCGCCCGATCAACTATCACGCATGACTGGAAGGGCAGCCCAGTTATTGCTCAGATCAAGGGATTGAGTAACCCCGGTGGTGTGGGTGCCGACGTATTGCGGCACCTGTTTGGTGCGGATTGTCCGAAGGCATGTCCGAAGAACCTCGACATCCTGTACGACGCAGGTGATTACTACTTCATCCCCGCCATCTTGGATGACAACCCAGCCTACGGCCCCACTACATCCGCAGGCAAGGCGTATCGCAAGATGCTGGACGCCCAGCCCAAGGCGATTCGCAACGCTTGGAAATACGGCAAGTGGACGGGCTTCGAGGGCATGTATTTCGATGTCTACGACAAAGACATCACTGTCATTCCGCGTGACAAAGTTCTGACTTTGATGGCACGCCAGTGGTGGATGCCCGTGGGTCTGGGTATCGACGTAGGTACGGTGCACCACGCTTACGTCTGCTGGAACACGCTTGTGGAACTCCCTCTGCAAAACGGAGAGAAGCACATCTTCGTTCTGACATTCAGGGAGTTGCTCAAGAAGGGGTTGAGCGAACGCGGACTCGCTGGAGCGGTTCTCGATGAGATGGAGGGCGACGATAAGCTGAAGAAGCGCATCAGCAAAATCTACCTCTCGCCAGAAACGTTTGGCGAAGGTTCTCGCACCCGAGCCCGTGTAATCGGCGATGTGTTTGTGGCTGATGGTGTGCCTCGCCCCATTCCCAGTAAGACGGAAAAGTATAGCCGTCCAAACGGACTGCGGCAGATGTTCACCCTACTGGCGGAACGTAACGTGTTGCTCGATGGGTGGACGGAAGGCAATGTTGTTCCTGACTGGCTTATCAGCGAAGACTGCGTGGAGTTACTGGAAGCTCTTCCGTGGGCTACCTCTGACCCCGAGCATGATGGGGACATCAAGAAGGAAGGCGACGACCCAAAGCTCGATGTGCTGGACGGCACTCGGTACTTCATCTACTCGAACCACACCTCGGGAGAGAAGCCGCCGTCTGAAGTTTACAAAGAGAAGATGGAACTCATCTCGCAGGGCGGCATTACCCCGATGAAGAGTATGCGCCTGTTTGTAGAGCACTACCGCAGGATGCAGGAATTGCGGACGTTGGGTGCCAAACAACAGAGCCAGATTGCTCAGTGGTCTCGGTCACGTCATCCCCGTACCAGAATGCCGAAGGTGGGCTAATGGACTGCCCAGATTGCAACCGCGATTCGCAAGGATGGTGCCAGAAGTGTTTGAGGAAGCTGAGCGAAGAGAACAGACGGGAGAAAGACAACGACAAACGGGGAGAACGGGTAACTTACCCGCCTCTCTCGGTCGATATTTTTGAGGAGCTTGAGGAGAACTAACATGGGACAACTTTGGAAGAAACTACAAGACCCGCAATGCGTGCAGCAGATCGGCGCTGAGAAGACCGCTCGTACCGCTCTGGAAACACGGTTCACCAAACTGGAGGCTGACTACAAGCTTCTGGAGGAGCGGTTCACCGAAATAGAGTCCCAACTGGGGGCTCTCAGCGGCGTCGTGGGTGAGGTTAGTGCTCAGCAGGGTGCTCACAAGGAAGAAGTCCAAGTCCGCCTCGGCGTCCTCGACGGCGACCTGAACGAGATGGAAAGCCGAGTTACCGCCCGTATCGAACCGCTGGAAGATAAGGTCTTCGCAAGTGGGGATGGGGAAACGGATTATTCCAATACAGAGGAACCAGAGGGATATAAGCAGCCTTCGCTGCGGAAGAAAGAAGCCGCAGCCGCAGCTTCCGACTCCTCAGTTTTCCTGAAACCTTACGTACCGAAACACAAGACCACACCAGCGGCAGAGCCCGCTACGGAGAAATAACATGCCGATGTTCAGCGAAAAAGCAGGCGAGAAGAGCACCTTCGGGCCAACCATGGCGATTGCTGCGGGTCTACACCGTGACAAGAACAAAGAGAGCAAGGATGGCGAGGACGGCGAGAAGAAAAATCTTGTCACCGAGCATATCGCGAAAGCTCAGGAACACCTCAACAAGGCGAAGTCTGCTCACGAAGGCAAGCAGCATCACGAGCCTGATGAGGACGACGCCAGTACATCGGGAGCGGGTTCAGCACTCGAAGCTCTCGGTCTGCATGGCAAGGGAGAGTAACCATGATTTCAACAATCGTTATCGCCGCAATCGCATACGTCGGAGGCTGCTTCAGCCCCGGCATTGGTCGCAAGATCAAGGCTGCCATCTCTAAGGATAAGGCGGCTGTTGAGGCGGATGTCAAGAAGGACATCCCGAAAATCTAATGCCCGCCAAGCAAATCATGGAGGAGTTCTACAAGAAGACACTCCACTCTGGTTCAAAGAACGGGCCAAAGGTCACGTCACTCGCACAAGCCAAGGCTATCGCAGCCAGTTACGGCCCGAAGGGTGACAAGAAGAAAGACAAAGACGAGGAATAACACATGCCAACAGTCGGCGCAGTTCGATCAATTTACCCCGGTACACGGGCACTTCTCATGGGTTACGACCAAGTGTACGGTGGGCCTATCGGCCCGTCTTCACTCGTTGACCCTTGGCTGGACACGGCGTCGTTGTTTACCCTCCTTGCCGCATCCACGATTACTAATAGCGGCTCCAGCGTCATCGCTGGTGGAAACGTCGGACTCTACCCCGGCACTTCGATCACAGGATTCCCTCCGGGCGTTGTCACTCCTCCCGCCACGATTCAGCTAACTACTCCAGCCGCAGAGCAGGCCGAAGTTGACGCCAACAACGCCTACCTCCATTTCCAAAGCCTCCCCGCTGGAACGGTTGAATCTACCCTCGACGGTCTCACTTTGACTCCCGGTACTTACACCAGCGCAAGTTCGATGGCACTGAGCGGCGGTCAAACACTGACGCTTAACGGCGCAGGACTTTACGTATTCCAGATTGGCTCCACTCTGACAGTCGGCGTCGGTGCAACCGTTGCCTTGACTGGTGGAGCGACGGCAACAAACGTGATTTGGCAGGTCGGTAGCTCAGCCACGATTGACGGCCCCGGCACCACGATGGTTGGAACCATCATTGCGCTTGATAGCGTGACCCTCGGCGGCGGAACACTGAATGGTCGGGCTCTTGCCTTGACCGCTGCGGTGACTATCGCGACAGCCGAAGACGCCACTTCCCCACAGACAGGTCCGGGCGTTGGCCCAACGGCAGAGAATTTACCGGGCAATGCGGCTTCAGTGCCGATTGTCATCGCCCCCCGTACTCCGAATCAGAACTCACTACGCACAGTTGTGTGGCGTGCGTTCCCTGCTGGAGCAACAGTTGATCTGGCATTCCAAGTCAGCATCGACGCCAATCCTTTGAACTTCGTGACCGTGGATACCTACAGCGGCACGGGAAATAGTGGCAACAGAGAAATTCAGGCCGATCAGGTCACAGGAGCACAGTCTGCGGCCATGTCCTCAGCCCGTTTCTGCCGTGTGTTGAACCTGAGCGGCACGGCGGTGAGCAGCCTCATTGTGGACTTCACTGCCCAATAAGTAGGAGCCTAAATGAGCAGCACAGCACAAGCACCCACTCAGGATGCTTACAGTGACATTGCCGAGAAGTACGCACCGGGGGAAACCTACGGTACGTCTGCCTCTTCCATTCGGAAGGGGTCATACGGCAAGAAAAATCAACTCATCGACGACAAGTACAAGGATGCGTGGCGTGCTCTCGTCACGAAAATCCAGCACCGAGATATGTTCGCCCGCATTGAGGAAGTCAAACGTGCGGCGGACGGCGGCTTCTACTGGCGTAACATCTTCGACGCCTTCTGGAGTGACTTGCAGTTTACGTGGATGCAAGGAGCGGGCTCGGCTGGATTGGGCAACGACTCCAACGGTAACTCCGAAACCCTGTCTTACCCCCTGAATATCTATCAAGCCTTTGGCCGTGCGTACATGAAGATCGTGGGGCACCAGCCTGAGGTGCACATTGTCGCTTCTGGCGATAGCGCCACTGCTTTGCAAATGGCGGACGGTGCGAACCACCTTCTGGAAGAAATCCAAGCCATCAATCAGGACGCCAACCTACCGCAAGAATTCGCCGTGCAATCTTACACGGGCGGGCGCTATGGAATTTACACCCGCTGGGTAGCTGACGGCTCTCGTTTCGGTTACTACGACGAGGATGAAGACGATGAGGGCATGGCGGAAGGCGTCGGACAAGGCTCCGAGAACCCTCCCAAGAAAAAGCCTCGTCAGCCAAGGGGCGGCGAAGTCCAGTCCCTCTACGGCGTGCCGTGGTTAAAAGTTCCTATCAACATGAAGCACATCCACGAGTTTGCGTGGCTGATGCTTAGCGACGAAATTGACCTGAGTGCTGCCAAGTCCCTTTACCCGTGGATCGCAAAACGGATTCAAGCAGGAGAACCCGGACCAGCAGAGTTCATGTTCGACCGCACAACGCGAATCGCACTCACGCAGGGTCTTCACCTTGTAAGCCAGATGGCCGAGGCACTGGATCAGTTACCGACCATCCAAACAATCTGGGTGCGACCCTGCATGTTTGCGGAGATTGATGACGAAGAGTGCCGTGAGTGGTTCGAGGACAACTATCCCGATGGGGGATGTGTGGTGTTCTTGGGCAACGAGTATGCGGAATCCCGCAATGAGAGCATGGATGACCATTGGTCGATAGGTCACGCAGTGAAGGGACACGGCCAAGCTACGCCCGCTTACGGGGCAAGCATGTTGGTTGCCCAAGACGCCTTCTCAGATGTGTTCGATCTGGAAATGGAAACGCACATGCGTGCAATTCCCGCCATCCACTTCGACCCCGATACATTCGACCTGTCTGCCCGCAGCAAGCAGAAGGCAAACCCCGGCGCTGCATACCCTCTGAAGCACGGATTGGAATCGAATATCAACGTCGGACAGAAAGCTTTTGCCGAGCCTGCGGTCAGCGTGAGTGCTCAGCTTCTCCAGACACGTACCGATTTAGCTACAACGCTCTCGACCGTAGTCACTGGTATTTCTCCAGCGGCAGTAGGACAGGCTGATGAAAATAACACGACTCTTGGTGGAATCTCAATCCTGCGTGCGGCTTCACGTGGCGAGGCAGGCACGGCTTTTGAAGGCTTCATCCGTTGCTATTCGAAATCCTGCGAACAGGCAATCCGCATCGGTGCCAAATATCGTCTCGCCGAGGCTGATGCAGACGGCGTGCTCACGATCAAAAAGAAGGGACACCCCGATGTCCTCGTGAATTTGATTGATCTACGGGACGGCAACATCTGGTGCGTGCCCGATACCGACCAGACTTACCCGAGCACATTCGAGGAAGAGCAACTCGCTTTGACTCAGTTGACCATGGCTGCCCAAACGGGCGACGAAAGCGCCAAAGCCGCATTGAATGACCCCGGCAACCAAGAGCGCATCTCGCAACTCCGTGGGATCAGCGGCATGAAGTCTTCTGTCGGCGACATTGGCATGAAGGTTAGTCAAACTATCGACATGCTGCTTGTCCAACCGCCAGTCCCGAACGAGCAGGCAGTGCAAGCCGCACAAATGGTCATCCTGCAAGCAGTGGCATCTGGACAACAGCCCCCGACGCCCGAAGAGTCGGACAAGTACAAGCTCTTCAAGTCGTCCATGGAACCCGGCCCGCTTGATGACGTGACAAAAGAGTTGCCGTTTATCACGGCGTGGATTTACTCGCCTACAGGACAGCGGAATCGCTTCAACAATCCTGACGGGTTCTTGAATGTCGAGCTTTATGGACTGTCACTACAGGCGAAAATCCAGCAGCAGATGGAGCAGGCACAAGCCGCTGCCGTCAAGCCGCAGCTTGCAATCGAAGCTGCCAAGAAACAGCCGACAGCGAAGGCACCGCCACATCCGAGCGAGAGCATTAACTACAAAGACGCGGGCCACGCTGTGCAAATGCAGATGGAAGCTCAAGCTGGTCTTGACGGGACTGCGGATCACGCCGCCGCCCTGACGGAAGAGCAGCTTAATCCGCCTCAACCCCCAACTCCCGCTGCCCCGCGCAAGCTCAAGAGGAAGTAAATGGACGATAAGAAGCCCATTGCCTACGTGATGCGTCATGGGGACACGGATTTGAACGACGACAATGCGTTCAGAGGGATGTTAGACCCCTGTCTCAACGATGAGGGCGTTGTGCAGGCTCACAAAGCCGCAGAATTCCTCTCCCGACAAAATATTGAGCGAGTAATCTGCTCTCCGCTGCACCGTGCGGTGCAGACTGCCGAAATTGTGAGTGGAACTCTTGGCGGACGCTGCATCGAGCAGTCGAGATGCCTTTTTCCGTGGCAGATAGCCCCACTTTACGGTAAGGACAAGGACGAATTCGCAGAAGCACTCGATCACTTCGTCGATAATCCAACTGAGACCCCCAAAAACGGAGAATCGCTCTCGGATTTCATCGAAAGAGTCGGAGACTTCTTCGAAGACAAGCTCTGCCCGCATTGTGTGACGCTTTTCGTTTGTCATACCTCGAATATTGTCGCCTTGAACGACATCATCAACGGCACCTCCGAAGGCAGTCCCGAAAGTGGCGAAGTTGTAGCTCCGGGCGGCATCTGTGCCATCTACTGCGACGAGGACGAAGACGGCGGGTACGAGATAGAACCCATTTTTGGTGAAACTCATGACGCCGAGTTTGGAAGTTAAGGTCTTCATCCGACTGCACCTCTTATTCCTCAAACTCGCGAATCTATGCCTCGGAGTAGCCATCCGCCTGCATCCCCTTTTTCAGAAAAAGTAGATTTGGATTACTCCTAAGTGACAAGCAACACCCTTCCAAAGGTTCCGGGTCCGTTACCCGTGGGTTCGTCCCGAAAACGTCAGGCCAATGAGAAGAGTGAGTGACTGCCAAACAGTTAATCATTTTTCGCCCATGTCGGGGGCAAATCCGACAGGAGAAACATCATGGCCTCAGATACCCTTAATAGCGCATCTGCCCTGTACGTTGAGATTGAAAAGCTCAACGCTTCGGTCTATCCCCAGTTTAACCAAGACGCCAAGTTCTACGGTCGCCTTCAGAACCAAGAGCAGTTCAAGGTCTCTGAACGTCTCGTCCGTATCCCGCTGCTTGTGCAGCCGGGTTCTACCTTCGCACAGTTCGTCCCAGACGGCACAACCGATTCAATGGGCACGGGCGGCGGCGAACAGTACGACGCTGGTGTAGCATCCCCCGTCTTCTTCGTGCAGGCTTGCCAAGTCACGAAGGGTGCCGAGTGGAGCACAGACGGCAAGGAAAAGTCCGTCGTAGATGTCTACAAGGACAGCTTCCGCATCAACCTCAAGGCGTTCCGCACCAACCTCGAAGCTCTCATGGCTGTCTCTGACGGCTCTGGCGCTCTGGGAACGGTCACCATCACGCCGACCACAACCTTCATGAACGTCAGCAACGCCAATGATTTTCAGGCGGGCGCTTACTACCAAGTAGTCGCTGCTGGGTACGGCGCAAACCGTGGGTACTTCCAAGTCCTCACCGCTGACCTTATCAACAACATCCTGTATCTCGTGGATGGCGGAACCGGAACCCCCGGTCAGTATTTCCCGACTGGCACAATCGCCACGGACATCCTGATCGTTCTCGGTGCCAACGGTATGCTCACCCAGACCTACACCCCTGACCGTTACACCTCCGCGACAACGTCTGCGTCTTTGAACGGCATTCCTGCCATCAACTACCAGTCTTCCAGCGGCGACTGGTTCGGTATTCCGCGCAGCACTTGGCCCGGCGTCCTGAACTCTGCCTACGTGAACGGACAGTCCGACGCCCTTGTTCCTCAGATGTTCCAGTTGATGGAGTCGCTCTTGCAGCGTGCCAACGGCTCGGACGCTGATGAACTCACGGACTTCGTGGTTCACTGCAACGTGGATCAGGTGACGGCATGGGAAAACCTCGGCCTGTACACCTCGGGTACGTCGGCTTCAACCCACTACGCTCCTGCTGGTGTGGCAACGGCCTTCACCCCGCGTCAGGACGGCGACACTCGCAAGGATTACTTGCCTGAGCAGCGTCTCCGCTCGATGGCTGGTCACGAGTTGATTACCAACATCAAGGCAAAGCAACAGCGCATTGATGCGATCAACTTCAAATACTGGTTCAAGACCGAAGTGAAGCCGCCTTCCCTCTTCGACGTAGGTGGGATGACGACCTTCCCGCTGTACGGCTCTGACGGTGGTGTGGCTCCGACCACGGCGTTCTACTTCGTGTTCGGTGGTCAGATCGCAAACGCCAAGCCTCGTGCAGGCGCTTACATCGACACACTCGCTCTTCCATACGGTTTCTAAGCTGGTTGAGAACCGAAAGCCCCGATGCCGACAAAGCGTCGGGGCTTTTTAACATGAGGAAACTTTAATGTCACAATCCACTGAATCAATCTTCTTCCCGCTGTCGCCTCTTGAGGCGGTGGTGTACCTTCAGAACGAAATCGACGCCTTGTCAGGGACAGAGGGCGCATTAGCTCCCCTCACCTCTCCGGGGTTCTTGGGTATCCCCACTGCTCCGACTGCGGCCCCCGGCACGAACACTACCCAGCTTGCGACCACGGCCTTCGATCACGCCGCAATCCTCGTGGAGACGAATCGTGCCGAAGCTGCTGAGGCTCTTCTGGCACCGTTGGCTTCCCCTGCTCTGACTGGTTCGCCCACGGCTCCTACCAAGTCTCCGCTGACCAACAACACGGACATTGCAACTACGGCCTACGCTGATGCTGCGGTCGCCGCCTCTGCCGCTGCTGTAGCAGCAAAGCAACAGACTTACCGTTCACCGTCGTTCACATCGTTGGCAAGCGCCACGAACAGTGGTGCGGTCGTCATCAACTGGGCAACGCCATTCGCGGACAACAATTACACGGTTGTGGCTCAGATCGAAATCGGCGAAGTGAGTTCTTACGCTGCGGTCACCGCCATCATCGACATCGCTTCGTTGCAGAAGCAAGCGGGCGGCGTTGGAGTCATCATCAGCGTTGCGAACGCAGACAGCATCCCGCACACTTGGTCTGCAAACCTCATCGCAATCCACGACTAAACCAGTATTAACCATTACTACACCTTCCCGTTCAATGCTTTATGAGGGCACGGGGTCGCCAAAAGCGACCCCTTCATTTTTCCAATAAAACTGCAAAATTCCATCCTTATTATGTAGCCAGAACGGGATTTCCCCGCCTACCCCTATTACTCCTCACTGATGGTCAACCGACGAGACATGACAATTTCGGGGATCAATCCCCCAGAGTGGTGTGAAGACCTGCTCAAGCAGTTCGGTCAGAACCCTTGGGGAGAGAACATCTTCAGGGTTGTCTGGGCTCCTCGACGCATTGTGATGTACGGCGGCTACTGGGCGGATGACGGAATCTATCGTTACCGCTACGCCAAGAAGTACGTGCCTAAGTGTTGGATTCTTGAGCGATGGCTTCCGTGTAGACACTTCGGCTCTCCTGCTTACTGGGCATCCCAGACGTGCAACGACGAAGGATACCTAAGCTCAGGGCCGTACCCGAAGTTTGGCGTCTATGTTTGCTGCTATCTGTTCGCGAACCCAGACCACAGTTGGCTCCCGATCTTTCCCGATCTGGTCTTCCTGACAGCGCAGGGAATTTGGACGGGGCGTATCCGCAAGACGTGGGAAATCCGAGACGCAATCCTCAGCGAGGAAGCGGCAAAGGAAGAAGCATCGAAGCGGGCGTTCGAGAAGCACTGGGACGAGACGCATGGCGTGCGTAGAGGCGTGAGCTACTCATCGGGCGGCGAAGTCCAGAACACCGATGCAGAGATTGAGGCATACACGCGAAAGCTGATTACCTCGGGAGTCAAAATCAAGAAGGAAGAATTTCAGCCGGGATTCCGGCAAGCAGGAACTTTGTAAGGAGAACAGTATGGCAAAAGGTGAAGTAATAATTCCCGAGGCAGGCACAGGACGCATGTTGCAGCCCGAGCAGGACACAGGGGCACAGAGCGATAAAGCACATCGTTATCTGGCAAACCGCAGCAGAACCCGCACACAGCCGTTGATTCGGTCGCAGGAGATTGCCGCCAAGGGTGGACTCGACTGCTACATCTACAACGTGAGCCGCATTTTTGAGTGGCGTCGGACGTACAAGGGATTCGGCACTTTCACGATTCCCAAAGCGCCCTCAGTAGGCGACAACATCGTAAAGGACGGCAAGACTGTCTCCGCAACCGAGGATGACATCAAGGGAGTGTTCAAGCTCAGCACCCCGCTGCACATCCCACACTCCTACATCGCCTCTTACGACAAGGGCGACACTCGGCGAATTCCGTATGTTGAGTTCGGTGAAGAAATCGCAGAAAGCATCGTCGGCAATTCCAAGCTATACCCCGCCGATTTGCTGCTCCCCACGAACAACCTCGAAAACTGGGGCGTGTTCATCACCTACGGCAAGAAGTACGAAGAGTTGCCGAAGGGTGAGCAGAACAAGCTCATGACCGAAGCGTTGGCTGCACACCAGAAGCGATGCTTCGAGAAAGTGCTAAGCGGCGACCGTCTGTACGAAATGAGCAAGTCCAAGGGCACAGGTGGGCCGCTCGAAATCCACCGCCTCTGTGCGCTGGAGACTGGCGAAGAGCGGGACTGGGTAACCTTCCGTGCTCCTCGTGTCAAAGCGGAGATGATCGAGTGCCCATTCTGCACCAGTGAGATGAAACCCACCGCAGTGATTTGCCCATCCTGCCGTGAAATCGTCAACCAAGAGCGTTACGAGAAGATGACTGGACGCAAGAACAAAGAGTAAGTCTTTATGAGGGCTGTACCAGATGAGCCGCTCTTCGGGGCGGCTCTTGTCTTTTGGATTATTCCATAGTGAGGGTTTCTCCGAAATGCCAACACCGACAACGCCTTACCCAACAGCCCAAGATGCCTTGAATGCAGCGATCACCTTCGCCAACGACGGTGGGTCACCTCTGGGCATGGCGGGCAACATCCTGAATCCAAGCCGCAATCCGCAGGTTCTCCCAACCTTGCAGGAATGCTGGATTTACCTTCAGCAACGGCTGATTTCAAATGGCGTCGATACCTTCACCAAAACAGCCCCTATTTTCGGTCTTCCTGCTGCTGCTACCTCCTCGCGTCGGGCGGTGATGCTTCTAACCTACAACGGGTTCTTCGACGGCCTTACTTGGTCGGGTCCGAATATCACCGCCCCGCTTTGGTCTAACGCAGTCACTTACACACAAGGTCAGACCGTGACCTACAACAACGTCTATTACGTGGCTCTGCCGAACTCGGCGACAAACTTGAATCAGGAGCCAGATACGGCGACAACCTTCTGGGTGATCTTCACGAACATCGGGCCGTGCCTACCGCCTGACCTTGTGAAGCCGCTGGAGATTAGCGAGTGCAACACAGGAGGGCCTGCGTGGGTGCCGATGGCACAGTGCCCAGATGTTCTCGCGAACAATCTGATTACGGCTCGATTCCGTAAGTGGGCATTTTCGAACAACACGCTGAAGCTGCCCCCAGCCTCGCAGATGAACGACATTCTGCTGACTTACTTGGCTATGGCACCGCCCATCGCCACACTGCAAAGCCCGCTTATGGTTCCGGGCGTTGCACGAGCACTCGGTCTACAGGTTCTCTACGTACTCTCAGGCGGACGCGGCGGGCCGATGGCGGATACGTACAAGGTGTGGGCTGAGGAAGCCATCAATCAAATCCTCAACCAGACGGTGCGTAAGCAAGCGTACTCGAATTTTGAACGTCCTCCGTATCGTGGTGGGCGACGTGGACGGAGAGGGTAATGAGCGACTCATTAGCAGTTCTTAATCGACAGGTGTTCAACGCTGTTGGACAGGCGTTGGCAAATGTTCAAGTGGCGGTTCTCATCGGCGACGTGAATGGGGCGAGTCCCGTGAACGTCACCACGCAGCCCGGTTCTCCGTTGGCAACGATTTACGCCGACCCGCAGGGGACGCAGGAAATCCCGAATCCCACGACCACGGACGGTCTGGGAAATTTGTGTGCCACGTACAACGGCGTCACCACAATCGGCGTGTGGGTGAACACCAGCGGGTACGACTCGTCTCACTACTTCGTGCTCCAGATTTTCGGCCCCGGAATCGCGGGTCAGCAGCTTATCCCAGTGAGTAAATAATGGCGATTAACGCAGAGAAAACATTCAGTCTCGACCTGAGCCTGTTCGGTGGAAAAGTTAGCGACATAGCGGCTGGGAATACCCCCGCTGGTACGTCGCCATTCTGCCTTGACATGTTCTTCGGGGCGCAGTATGTGGCTACCCGTCCTGCATTGATTCACAGCCTCAATGCCGCACTCGCCTCTGGTGCGGATGTGCTGAGCCATCTGGATTTCCCTCAGAGCACGGGACAGACAAACTGCATCATCCTGTACGAAAATGGCACCCTCTGGTCGAACAACGTTCAGTCGGGCACAAGCGTCCAACTCGGCACCGCAACCCCCGGCTGCCGCTTCAAGGCCGTAGCTGCATTCAATCACTTCTTCATGGCGTTCCGTTCTCTCTCGCTTACCACGCCCTTCACCTCAGCACAAGCGGCGGGCGGCGATATTCCTCGGTACGTCAATGCGCTGGGTCACACGTGGCGTGTAACGTCCGATGCTCCGGGCGGCGGGTACTCCGTCTCTGGTGTGAACATCGGCCCCACGAATATCATCAACACCCCCACCTACGTCGGCGGGCCTGACATCACGAGCATCACTTATTCCGACCCTATCACGGTGAGTCTCGGTAAGTTCGGAAGCGAGACGGTGTACACCACCGCTACCGTGCTCCTGTCAAGCAGCGTGAGCTTGACCGCTGGGTTCAGCGTACAAATCTACGGCGTCACATGGTCGCTCCCCAACGGCCCGCAGTGGGCAAACGGCGTAGCGATCCAAAGTGTCATCAGCGGCGACACGTTCAAGATTCCGATTCAGCACACCACTGTGAACAACGTGGGAAGCGGCGGAACGTTTGCTTACGCAACTTCGATCCCGCTGACCCGTGACAACAACATCGTCACCGCGTTCTTGGCGGGTACGAGCGTCGGTAGTCCGACCAAGATTCAGGCTGGGTGGTATGTCACCCCAAGCGACACACAGGCTACCTCAAACGCCGCTGTGCCGAACTCTGGTGAAGTGCCGTTCACTCCCAACGAGTTGTTCCAAGCTATCTACCCGTCATCTGCAACAGGTGGGACAGCAGCGCAACTCATCGAAGGCGCAGTAATCACCTTTTACACCTACCCGCACGCCAACAACGGCGCATTCAATTTTGACTATCCGGGCGATGGCTACAACGAGGTGTTACCAGCAGCTATTGCGACCGCCACGTTCCCGAAAGACATCACCATGATGATGAACCCCAACGGGACTCCCGATGGGGACTTCTTACCGGGTGCCCCGAGTGGTGCTCCGAATCCATGGCCGTTCTACGGCGTGAATTCCTCAGGAAACTGGGACGGAAACACCTTTGTTCCTTACGCGGGGGCAGGTACGGACTCTATCGCTGTCATCAGCGGTTACATGAGCTTCCCCGTCGCTGGAAATTACACCTTCAGAATTTTGAACGATGACGGACTCCAGATCGGGTTCGCTTCGGGCATCACGTTAGTAAGTTCCTCGTCCAACAACGGTGGGCCTGCGAATCCGTTCAATCCGCAGCCCCACACAGTCAGTGCCTTGAACGGCTACCCGCTCCTCTTCGCAATGAACGCCTCCACGGAGTACGGCGGCGTGGACATCTACGACAACAACATCACCATCAACGTAGCAGCACCCGGCACTTACGGCGTTGAGTGGAATTACGTCAACTGGGAAGGTGGTGGTCGCCTCATCATGGCAAACGTGATCGGCGGCGTGGATTACCCGATTCAGCCCACCATTGGGCCGGGCATTGCCAAGGTGCAAGGCGATGGTGTTGGCAACATCCATGTGACGTTGCCGACCGCTGTCGAAGCGATGCCAATTGGCTCGTGGTACTACTTGTTCCTTGAGCCGCCTGTCGCATCGAACATCATCGACTGGTTGATTAGCTCCAACGGTACAGCCCTCATCACGGTGCAGAACAGTACCCTCACCGTGGGTCAAAGCATCGAGTTGAACGGCTTCACCTCTGTGAGTAACCCAGAGCCTACGGGTTGGAACGGTCAAACGGTGGTCATCACCGCAGCGACCATCAACAGCAACGGAACTGGGTCTTATCAGTTCTCGTGGAACGGGCCAACGGGTAGCGGTACAACCACAACGGGTACAGCTACGCCTTCTACTCAGTCTTATCCCTCGGGATGGGTGCAAGTCACTCAGGTCATCAGCACCACGGAGTTCGTGTACTACGCAGTCGATAACACTGCAACCTCCGTCTCTGACGCCACGGTGTATGACTACTTCGGCTCCTTGAACACGCAGCAATCACTGACCCCGACGCCCGGACAAACGAATACCACGGTTCCGCCTACAGCCAGTGGTTCGGCTGTAAGCACACAATCTTCGGCGTCAGGAATCGTGCAAGGCTTCCAAGTCTTGAGCGTGGACACCAGCACGACCCCTAACAGCATCACTTGGTATCAAGCGGGATTCAACGACACCTACACGGGCACTCACACACTTCAAGTTCAGCCCAACACCCAGATTGCGGGCGGGCCGCGCAACATGTTCGTCTTCTTCATCAACGAGGATGACGGTGCGACACCCGGAGGCTACCCGATTTACGTTCAGTTGAATGGTGGAACTCAATTCGCCGAAGTCACCCTCCCAATCGGCCCACCGGGAACCGTTGCCCGAGGTGTGGCATGGACTCCAGCCTACGGTGCGCTGTACTTTGTGACGGGCGCAGGACAAGTTCCCGCCTCCGCTGGAAACGGCCCCGTCCTCTCGCTGGGCACCATAATCAACGACAACACGACTACAAAAATTATTCAGGACTTCTCTGACGCAGCCTTGGAAGACGGCATCCTCGTCGGCCCCGGTATCGACGCCGTGGGTGAGGACTACGGCGATTTGACCAGCACAATTGTTCTGCCTCCGTGTCTCGGCGTCATCGAGTACAACCAGCAACTCGTCTGGTGGGGCGAACTCAACAATTACCCGAATCACCAATTGAACAATATGGGAATGCAGGGGGGCTCCCCTACGGTCTCCCTTACGGGCGTACAGCCTCCGGGCTGGAACAGTACCACCTCATACAACGGCTTCGTGCCAGATGGAAACGGTACTTTGGCTGTCGCCCCAGACAACTTCGGTTGGACATACAACATGAGCAGCGGCTCGTCCCACACGCAGACTTGCATGTTGAGTCAGCCTGCTTACCAAGACTACTACGGTGCACCCGTCTTCCTGCCAAATCGCAATTACTACCAGCGGTTCAACGGAGCGGTGGTCAGCGGTTCCCCAACTGGTAACTTGATCTTCGAGATGTACTCCCCAACAGCGGGTCTGTTGGCTAAGGCTACGATTGCGTGCAACCTGTTCACCTCTGCGATGAGTTGGCTGGGAAATGCCTTCAACGCATCCATGCCGAACAGCATCCCCTCGGATACAGTGTTTTTCTTCACGCTGGACGGAACCGCAACCACGAACTTCACTATCGCAATTCGTGACTTGCAGGAAATCGATGCTCAGCAGCCCGTGCTCAACAACCAACTTCGCACCTCGTACATCGACAACGAGTTTGGCTACGACAACGAGAACGGTTACATCGTCGGTATCGACACCCCAGCGTTCATCACTGGCTGTTTCTTGCAGCGTGCCTTCCTGTACGCCATCACGGATCAAGATGGTGATCTGGCGGTCATTCAGGCCAACGGTCAAACGCCTTCGCAGTGGTCTGCAACCATGTTCGCCAAAGAATGCTCGTGCAGCGGCCCTGATGCTGTGTGTACGGGTCAATCTATCGCATGGTGGATGGGACGCCATGGTGTGCACATCTTCGAGGGTCAGCAACCCCGCAAGATTTCACAGCCTGTCGCCCAAGATTTCGAGCAGACGAACTGGAACGCAGCCGTCAACTCCTGCATGGCTTACGACTCGATTCAGCGGCAGCTATACATGAGCTTCCCGACTGGGGTGAGCATCAACCCTTCGTTCACCCAGACGATGAACTCCCGTCTGGCGGACACGGCTTACAACGTGCCCGATCCAGTTCACGTTTCGAGCTACACAGGGAAGGTCATTTCGACAGATTTATGCCAAAAATGGTGCGAGATGAGCATCCCCATCAACTCGATGCAGATGAGCACCCGCAGCACTCCACTCGGCTTCGCCAAGGTCATGACCTTCGGCGGCGGTGCAGTTGGTCCTGTCAGCTTTGATGCTTCGGCAAGCAATACTGGAACAGGATCGACCCAGACGTTGAGCATCACTCCAGCCTCTCCAACGGATTTGCTTATTTACGTCACGAATGCCGAGGGTGTGCCTACCACTCCAGCAGGAATGACTGAAACGCAGGTTGGAACCTTCACCCAGTCGCTCACCAGCGATGCGACCATCGACGTGTCTTGTCCCAACATAGGCATTGGTGTGGATTTCTGGGCTAATGTCGCCTGCACGCTTGCTACGACCACGACCCCAAACATTGTGTTCACTGGAAGCTTCGGCGGCGGTAGTATCGGCACTGGTCCGCACACCGTGAACCTGCCTTCAGTCGTTGCGGGACAAGCCATCATTGTCACCGTGTCACAGGTCGGGCCGGGCGTTACGGCTGGTCAGATCACCGTGAGTGATGACAAGGGCAACACCTATTTCTCGGTTCTCGCCTCAAACAACAATGGCAGCTACACCGTTGGCGCTGCGATTTTCGTGGCTCTCGGTGTCAAGGGCGGAAGCACGAACGTGACCATGACGCTGCCCGCACCTCTGGGCAACGTCATCGCTGCGACTGCGTTTCAATACAGCGGCATCAGCGGTCCTCAGGGCTTCGGACAACTGTACATTCAGGATTTCGCGAATTACCCGCCTGTGACCCCGACCGCAACGACATGGAACTGTGTGGACGCGGACTACGGCAACATTCTGTGGGCATACCAGACGTATTTCTTCTTCGCCCACGACACGGAGCAGCAGCCAATGTTGGCGCTGTACCAGAAGCTATTCTGCTACCTCAGCTTCCACGCAGTCGGGCTCGGGGAGACGATAATCACGCCCTATGTGGACGCCTTGAACAACCCGTGGGAGCCTCTGCCTACCTTCACCCTCCAGTTGGCGGATGCGGGCGCAGACCACAATATCGGGCTGGAAGTCCATGGAAACCGTTGTTCCTTCCTGTACCAAGGAGTCGCGGCTTCGGCGATGCTGCTCACGCACATGGTTGTCAGCGCCCGCAAAGATTTGGTGTTCCCCGTGACGGGACTTTCAAACTTCTAAGCCGCCGATTATTCCATAGTGAGGATTATCGATGGCTCCGAAGAACACCGCATCACCGTTTTACCCGACCCTTAACAGCATACGGTCGGCTCTGCCCAGCGAGTTGCGGGGGCAGGATGTTGCCGAAGCCTTTGATTCTATTGGCGGCACGATTGCGGAAATCAACACCAAGCTTGCGAACCTCAAGACTGGCGTCAGCACTGTAACGAACCAGTTCAACACGTTCCAGCAGACGCAGGCAAGCGGTACGCAGCCCGCAAATACGCCGAACGGTAGCTCGTTTTCTGCGATCACGTCGGGTGACAACACCCAAGCGATCATGACGGTGGACACGGGCTCGTCGCTGACATTCGTGGGCGGCGGCATCATCAGCGCCAACGAGATTTACAACGTTATGGTAAGCGCCACACCCCCGACCACGGGGCAGACGCTTGTCTACAACGGGACTGAGTACGCCCCTGCGTTCATGCCGCAGACGTTCACTCCAGTCACAAACGAATATTTGACGGGGTATGACGCCGCAACAGGGTTGTTCAGTGCGGCGACCGTGATTCCGGGCATTACCTCGATTAGCGGTCTTGGCATTGCTGTCGCAACCCCAGACCCCATTACGAGCACGGGCACGATCACTGTCACTGGGAGTGGCACGACGCTCGTAGCTGCGACGGCGACTACCAGCGTAGCAACAGCACCCGTTGGAGATTTCATCGTTGCGGACGGCAGCGGAAACGTGACGGACTCGGGAATCAGTATCCCGACTTCGCCGCCAACCGTTGGACAAGTTCTAACCGCCACGAGTCCCACCACCACCGCTTGGGAAACACCGGGCGGCGGAAGCGGGGCGAATGCAGTTCAGGTGCTTGTGGACTTCGGATCACCGCCCTCAACGGACATGGTGCTGACCACAGTAAGTGCACCTTGGATAGATGCAGACACAATTCTCGTCTGCAACGTAGCGGGAGTGGCGACAGATGAGCACGCAGTTGGTGAGGGTGTAATCGAAGGGATTCGTGCCGAAGTGGACACGATCACTCCGGGGGTTGGATTCATCCTTCGCACGGTTAGCCCATTCTTGAGCTTTGGGCACTACTACATCAACTGCATTGGTGTCGGCTAACAGTATTGAGTTAGGGGTTTACTAAGGTAGGAAATCATGGGCTTTCAAATTGCAGGCTTAACAGGAACACTGGCGCAGGTCAACAGTTCAAACGAACTGCTGGTCGCAGGCTCGTTTACAGTAGCGCCCGACACAGCCTTCCTGCTCTCTGACGGCACGAACAACATGGGCCTGATGAGCGTCTTCGGCACTTCGCCCGGAGCCGTCTACGCACTCAACGCTAATGTCTCCCTGTTCGCAGGTGTCACTGGTCTCACCGCCACGGGTACATCACTGGATGTGAGCGTGACCAACACCGTCCCTGTCACAGGCACGTTTTGGCAGGCGACACAGCCCGTCAGCGGCACGGTCACCATTGGAGCAGGATCGGCATCCATCGGCACGGTTGTGCTTGGCGCTGGTTCCGCGTCTGTCGGTACAGTTGTACTTGGTGCTGGAGCCGCCGCAATTGGCAGCGTGAGCGTCAGCGGCTCGGTAGCTGTCACGGGGACTTTCTGGCAGGCGACCCAACCCGTCTCCATCGCAAGTACAGTAGGTGTCACACAATCAACCTCACCTTGGGTAAATAACCTCACTCAATGGGCTTCTACCGCACTCGGCACTCCAACAAATTTCGGAACCACCCCCGGCGCAGTAATCGCGGCTTCGGCCAACGTCTCGTTGTTCGCGGGCACCACCGCCCTCTCTCAGACAGGCGGATCACTGAATGTAAACATTACTGGAGGCGGTGGTGGAGGTGGTGGAACACAGTACGTCGATGGGACAGCCGAATCTGCGGGAGGCTTCACAGGCACCGTCGCAATGTCCTACAACGGCACGGATGTTGTGGGTCTGCGTTCCGATGCATCCGACAACCTGCTCGTCAAGGTAAACGTCGCCCTCCCTGCGGGCACCAATGTGATTGGTCACGTTATCACTGACAGCGGCTCGACTACGGCTGTAACTGGCACCGTCGCTGTAACTCAGTCCACGTCGCCTTGGGTTGTCTCTCTCACCAGCACCACGATAACGGGCACAGTTGCCGTCACCCAATCCACATCTCCATGGGTCACGCAAGATGAAGCCTCCGTCGCCCAAGGTTCAACCACCTCGGGACAAGACGGCATTTTGATACAGGGCGCTGTCACAACTGCCGCCCCGACGTACACCACGGCAAAGACCAACCCTCTGTCCCTGACGACTGCTGGTGCGCTCCGTGTCGATGGTTCTGGCGTTACCCAGCCAGTCAGCGGCACTCTCGCCATCAGCGGAACCGTGGCTGTTACCCAATCTACTTCACCATGGGTTGTGTCTTTGACTTCCACCACGATCACGGGCTCCGTGGCCGTGACTGGAACTTTTTGGCAAGCCACGCAGCCAGTATCCGATGTCAATCTTGAATTGGCACAAGGTTCGACAACCAGCGGTCAAGTCGGTCCTTTGATGCAGGGAGCAGTTACCACATCCGCCCCGACCTACACCACTGGTAAGACCGACCCGTTTTCTCTCACAACGGCTGGTGCTTTGCGTGTTGACGGTAGCGGAGTTACGCAACCAGTCTCCATCGCTGGGACAGTTGCAGTTTCGGGGACGGTCACGGCAAACGCAGGCACGGGCACATTCAACATCCAGTCCAACGCCTCGGTCAATTTGAATGAGTATGCAGGCACGGCTCTCACGGGCACAGTCACGGCCTACGGTACGGCTCCAACGGGCAACGTATTCGGCGTCAACGCTTATGTGACCAACACGGTCGCCGTTTCGCAGTCTGGCACGTGGAACATCGGCACCGTCACCACGGTCTCCACAGTCACCGCCGTCACAGCAATCACCAATGCCCTGCCCGCTGGTACGAACCTCCTCGGTTCCGTAAACATTGCCCCCGCAACATCGGGCGGCTGCTCCACGGCTGTATCTCAGGCGTTGACCACCACCATCAACGTGAAGGCTTCCGCTGGTCAAC
>Ga0302222_10000331_pt1 | contig 27623 bp, 22 predicted proteins | sample II_Palsa_E2_2_FD_194570 | JGI IMG/M metagenome (GOLD analysis project Ga0302222, IMG submission 194570) | Peat permafrost microbial communities from Stordalen Mire near Abisko, Sweden - II_Palsa_E2_2 | ecosystem: Environmental > Terrestrial > Soil > Palsa > Peat permafrost | place: Sweden... | reverse complement strand
TAGAACTAGCAGCCTTGATTTGAAATTTAATGAAAAAATTAGCTTCCAGTAGGAAGTAGGCCTTTTTATGCCTTGCTTAGGAGTAACTTCAAATTTAAGTATGTCTCGTTTGAGCGGGAGCCGCTGGCCTGGGTAATAGCTGCTTGCTTTTCCTGGATTTCAATCTTCTGATAAGTAACAACCAGCAATTGGTTCACTTCTGCTAACGCTTTTTGGGTATTTTTTTCGTTTTTATCTTCGATGGCTGTAATACTGTTTTTTGCCTGCTTGTCAGTTAACCCTACTTTCTTTAAGTTTTCTTTTACAGTCTCTTTTTTGCTTGCTTCCGAACTATTATTAGGCAAATCGATAAGAACGACATTGGGTAAGGTTGGGGAGAATTTAGTGAGGGAATCTTCAATAGCAATTTGCATGGCCAATTTTTGGATAGCTTCATCCCTGTACTGAGGCAAAGCTCGATCAACACTATCCATACGGGAGGGGCCCCATTGAAAGCGTGTGGACTCATGGGTGGCTTCCTTAATGGCTTCTAGGGGTTGTTTAATTAAAAAATCAGCAAGCTGTTGAACAAAAGCATTATTGCTGAGCCCCTTTGTTGTGTAGCTTATGCTTTTATCGAGCGCTAAATCGATAACTTTATTTTTTGCATCTTCTATTGCTTTCTGGGTTTTATGATTGGGTGTTAGCCTATTTCTTAGCTCTTCTTCTGTCATTAGCTTATTGGCGGTTAACACGGGTATGTATTCTTTTGTCATGATCTACCCCTAAATAAATATTATTTGAACCAGCTTAACTCCTAATGATTTATTTAAATTTGCTCAACGTATTGAACGTCCCTCTATTATGTCAAGCACATTTTACATTGTATTTTATAAATAACACAACACATTCATTTATTCCTGCCTACCAACCATTAACTTTTCTGCATTGATCCGTTTTGCAGCCACTTAAAAAACCACCTGGCATAATCAATCGTTCCGCTTAAATAAGATTAAATTATTTCCTAGAAACAACTTAAACTTATTTAATTTAAATAAAAGATTTTCCAAAGTACGATTTGATTAAAAAATTGGTAGAAGATAAAAAACACCTATTCTCGAATAAAGCACTTGCAAGACAGCATGATGGGTAAGACACCAAGGAGCATCTCCAAGGAGCATCTCCTAGTCATATTGCAAGAATTGGCACAGCTTTGGAACAAGGAATCCTTTTTGACTTCCTGTGCATATGCTTGCCACAGCCCGATCTTTTAGCCATTCTAAGACAATTTGAACCTTTTGTTGGAAAAACACCACTCCGGGATCCATTCACCTTTAACGGCCAACTCCCTTTTGGGATCCGGGTATAAGCCCCTAGTTTTCAGGAACTTTTACCTACAATCTATGTCTTAAATGATATCAAGTATTGGAGATCAATCTTATGTCTAGCCTCCTTATCAATAATATTAAAAAATTCCTGGAATTAAAGTATGATGAATTCATAAATGATAAGAGTGCAGATACAAACGATAAAAAGGTTTTAAATGCTTTGATTTCTTACGCTCCTCGCACATTGTCTGATATTGACAAGTTTATCCATAGCAATCAAGGCTGGTTTGGTGATTTAAAAATCACCATAAAAAATGCGCATGATTTATTTAAATATTTATTAAAATACAATCTAAACCCAAAAAAAGATAACTTATTAAGAATAAATTCTTTTAACAATTTAACCAAAGCACAATCTTTGGCCGTGGCCAGAAATCTTAAAAAATTAAAACATGAAAGCTTTATTCTTAAGCAGATCCTCAACTCTTATGAGTCAATTATTTTGCCAAAACAAGATATTTTTACCATAGAAGCCAAAGCAGTCAAAAAACTTAAACATCCTGCCAATCGGGCGTTGCTAGAATCTGCATTAGGCGATCTACGTTCGCCTTCTAAAGATACCAGTTCTTTCCATAGAGATTTTGAAAGAGCTGAAATTATTATTGATGGCCAAGAGCACAGTGTTGCAACTGGACCGACAACAGCCATCATAGAGAAATGGAAAAGTGATTTTCTAGCAGGCCTCCCTGAAGCAGAGCTCCTCGGTTTACATCAAGGGCGTGTTGGCGATAGTCTGAATTTTTTTACCCAAAACTACCAGCTGGCTGGCAATGAATTAGCCATTGGTGCCAATCTGGAATATGGACGGATTAAATATATCAAAGACGGTAAAGACTATTCGATACAACTGTCTGCTACTGTATACTATCTCCTTGACAAGCAAACAGAGAATGCAGATGAACATCAATGCTTAATGATTCTGAATGGTGAAGTTGTCAAAGAGCCTGAAGATTTTATCTTAGAAATTATCAGCAAACATAAGCCTAAACATTTTGAGTATTTAAAAAGTTTAGGCTACGAACCCCTATGTCATATTAAGCAAATTGCTTCAGTTCATTGTCAGAAAAAACCTCACGATTACACCATGAAGATAAGCATCCAAAGCGATTACCCCGAACTCTTACAGTATGTTGGCCCCAGCCCTACGGCTGAGCCCGGTATGACGATAGCTCTTGGCTTTCCCTATGTCCAATATCAAGAGTTGTATCAGGGTTTTAAAGATTTGCTCACCAAAAGTTTAAAAAACGTCACAGCAACTGCTGTTTATAAAAACAAGCCCAGCCAAAACAATCCACAGGAAATAATTTTATTAGACGCTTTAAAAAAGTTAAAATCTATTGATCCTCAATCACTCATCAGCAACAAAATATTAAAGCTGATTGAAGTTTCTAAAATAATGGAAGCTTATGAAAAATTAAAACCTTCGGGTTTCTTTAATCAACTCAAGGCCAAGTTGCATGCCTTGGCTAAAGCCTTAGGCTTTAATCCAAACTCGAAATTAAAATCTTTGGTCACAACCAGCCAAAAAATGCATCAAGTATTATTGCATCAATATATGCAAGCCCCCAAAATCATACAGAAAAACGACGAACCGCCTTTTGAAGCAAAACAAAGCACCAAGCCTACTGGCAAAAAAAATTCATCCAAATAAACCAGTGAACCCTTTCCATTTTAAACATCGCTTACCATAAAAATGGAAGGCGTATGGTCTAACCGTTATTTGACTGATATGATACTCAGCCACAACTATTGATATCTGGTTAGCAGCTGGCTTGATGATGTTAAACCTGGCTTAAGGCTTTAGGCTAATTGCCTACTATTTTGCACAGCTTCTGCCAGTGTATGCGAAACTTCCTGCACCAATACGGCATCTTGTCCTTCTACCATCACGCGGATCACCGATTCAGTTCCTGAGCGCCGCAACAATACTCGGCCGGTATCTTTCAGGCGCAGCTCTGCAGCCTTAACTGCATGGATCACAGCTGGATCGTTTAAATCGGTATGCTTGTCACAGGGAACATTGATCATGGTTTGTGGATATTTTTTCATGCCGCTTTTTAATTCTGTCAGTGTGCGGCCACTGATGTGCATGGCTGTTAAGACTCGCAGTGCTGAAACGATGCCATCCCCTGTGGTATTGGCATCTAAACAAATCAGATGACCTGAACTTTCACCGCCGAGAGTCCAGTTGTTTTGTTTTAAAGCAGCCAACACATAACGATCGCCGACCGATGCTCTCAAGAAAGGAATATTATGAGCTAAAAATGCGTGTTCTAAGCCTAAATTACTCATAACCGTACCCACCACGCCACCTTTCAAACGTTCTTGGCTTTGGTACCATTGAGCGATAATAAACAACAGTTCATCGCCATCGACAATTTCGCCTTGGGCATCGACCATAATCACCCTGTCGCCATCGCCATCAAAAGCAATACCGACGTCGGCCTGCTCGTTTAACACGGTTTGAATTAAAGATTGGGGATAAGTCGAGCCACAGTTTTCATTGATATTAAAACCATCAGGCTTTACGGCAAGCTCAATCACCTCAGCGCCTAATTCGCGAAATACGCTGGGCGCGATATGATAAGTCGCCCCATTGGCACAATCTAAAACAATTTTCCAGCCCTTTAAAGTGAAACCACTTGGAAAGCTACTTTTGCAAAATTCAATATAACGCCCCGGCGCATCTACAACACGCACAGCCTTACCCAAAGCACGCGCATCGACGGTGATTAAAGTCCGTTCTAATTGATCTTCAATTAAAGTTTCCAACTCATCGGAGAGTTTGCTGCCATCGGTATTAAAAAACTTAATGCCATTATCGTAATAAGGATTATGAGAGGCGCTGATCACAATACCGGCACGAGCTCGCAAAGTACGGGTTAAATAAGCAATCGCGGGTGTGGGCATAGGCCCTAAAAGATGCGTATCCATGCCAGCTGCTGAAAGACCGGCTTCTAAGGCTGATTCCAGCATATAGCCAGATATGCGCGTATCTTTGCCAATCAGCACTTTGCCATGGCCCTCGCGGCCTAAAACCGAGCCTACGGCCCAACCTAATTTTACAATCCAATCTGGAGAAATAGGGGCTTGGCCCACGCGTCCGCGAATGCCATCCGTGCCAAAATAGCGGCGTGCCTGTTTTTGTGTCAAGTGAACTTCTCCTGCAGCTATTTAAGCCTCGCATGAGGCCTAAAGGAACCCCGATATCATAGGCCCTTAGGGCGGCAAACTCCAGCATTGATCACCGGTTTTAACCAAGCTTGGGCTTCAATGCTCAGATAGGCTGCCTTTAAACCACATTATAGTTATAAAACTTATATAAATTTAACAACCATGCAATGGGGCTTAAAGCCAAATTAGTGTGTAAGTATGTAACCTTGCTTTTTAGTTTTAAAACTGATACAACTACAGGCAATCATTACTTACTTAAATAAAGGCTATCAGATGCCGAAAAGAACCAGAGGCGCTATCAACCCAGTACCCGCAACCAGTGTAAGCTTAGCTTCTACTGCTGCTGCTACAATTGCACCTAATCAACCTTTTCGTTTAATGTTAGGTGATCAAGCAGCCGTTCTTGCCCATACTTTGGATTTTTTATCGGCCCAGGATGCCACCGCTATCAGCCTTAGCAGCCAATCCTTAAATGGTGCCGTTAAATCTACTAGTTTCAATGCGTTGTGGAAACAGCACATCCAAAGAGATTATCCTGGCCTGGTTACTCAGCAGCCTTCACAGCAAGCTTATTATCAAACAGCCAGACTATATCAAGATCAAGCCTTAAGCTTTTTATTGCTGTCATCTCATAAAATAAAAGACTATGATTATTCACCTATTAAACAAGCGGCAAACGATTTTAAAACTTCAACCTTGAAACAAAGAGCAGACTATTTAAGCCAGTGGAATCATGATTTGGGGTTACACCAATTAAAAAATGCCAATCATAAAGACGTTCAACTGCAAGGTTTAACTGAGCTGACACCAGCAGTGATGCAGCGCTTAACAGCCATCAATCAGCATACTCCAATTATGGTATTGAGCATCACAAATTGTTATTTACCTCAACTTCCAAAAGCTTTGATAAATTTTTTAAAGGCCTGTCCCCAATTGCAGGAGCTTTACCTGAGTCACAACCAATTGCAAAGTCTGCCTAAAATTTTGCTTCAAACTTGTATCCAATTACAGTGGCTTAACCTGGATAACAACCAATTGCAAAGTCTGCCTAAAATTTTGCTGCAAACCTGTACCCAATTACAGTGGCTTAACCTGGATAACAACCAATTGCAAAGTCTGCCTAAAATTTTGCTGCAAGCCTGTCCCCAATTGGAGCGGCTTAACCTGGATAATAACCAATTGCAAAGTCTGCCTAAAATTTTGCTGCAAACCTGTGCCCAATTACGGAAGCTTAACCTGAATAATAACCAATTGCAAAGTCTGCCTAAAATTTTGCTGCAAACCTGTGCCCAATTACGGGGGCTTAACCTGAATAATAACCAATTGCAAAGCCTGCCTGAAACTTTGCTGCAAACTTGTATCCAATTGCAAGTGCTTAACCTGAGTCACAACAAATTGCAAAGCCTGCCTGAAACTTTACTGCAAGCCTGTGCCCAATTACAGGGGCTTGACCTGAGTCACAACCAATTACAAAGTCTGCCTGAAACTTTGTTTCAAACCTGTACCCAATTGGAGTTTTTTGACCTGATACACAACCAATTACAAAGTCTACCTAAAAACTTGCTTCAAGCCTGTACCCAATTACAGTGGCTTTCTCTGAGTTTCAACCAGTTGCAAAGTCTGCCTAAAAACTTGCTTCAAGCCTGTACCCAATTACAGTGGGTTCTCCTGGATAACAACCAATTGCAAAGCCTGGCTGAAACTTTGCTGCAAACCTGTACCCAATTGGAGGTTCTTGACCTGAATAACAACCAATTGCAAAGCCTGGCTGGAATTTTGCTGCAACACTGTACAAAATTGGAGTCTCTTAACCTAAGTCACAATCATTTAATAACTGTTACGCAAAATAATTTCAGCCATTTATCCAAAACTTCTGTTCTTAATATCAAAGATCAAACCCCTGTGGGTACCTCAAGTAGCAGCGCCATCAGAACTGAACAGAAAATTGCAGAGAATGAAGATGAGCCTCCTCAAAAAAAGATGAGGCCTAATAGGTAAAATAACAAGCTTGTAAACAACCTTGAGTCTGCCTGCTACTTATCGAGCTGCAGAGCTGAGCGCATTAGCACTCATTATAAGGCAAATTCAAGCCCAACTGCACACCAACCTAGAAGTCAGATTGGCTTTAAAGGTCGCTACTATTTCAGTATGTAACCTTTATTTTTAGTTTTAAAACTGATATAACTAGAAGCAATTATTACTTATCTTAAATCAGGATTATCAAATGCCGAAAAATACCAGCAGCGCTATCAACCCACCAACAACCAGTGATAGCTTGGCTTCTTCTGCAGTTACAATTAATAAACCTTTTCCTTTAATGTTGGGCGGTCAAGCACCGGTGCTTGCCGATACTTTAGGTTTTTTATCGGCTCGAGATGCAACCTCTATCAGCCTGAGCACACCCTCCTTAAATGCCGCCATCAAATCTCCTGCCTTCCAAGCACTATGGCTACAGCACATCCAAAGAGATTATCCTGGCCTGGTTACTCAGCAGCCTTCACAGCAAGCTTATTATCAAGCAGCTAGACTGTATCAAGATCAAGCCTTAGCTTTTTTATTAGAGCCTGACAATCAAATAAAAGGCTATAATTATTCAACTATTGAACAAGCAGTCAGTCATTTTAAAACTTCCACTTTTAAACAAAGAGCAGACTATTTAACCCAGTGGAATAAAGATTTGGGGTTACACCAATTAGAAAATGCCGATCATAAAAGCATTTGGCTGCAAGGTTTAACTGAGCTGACACTCGAAGTGATGCAGCGCTTAACAGCCGTCAATCAGAAAACTCCGATTACGGGATTGGGCATAACAAATTGTTATTTACCTAAATTTCCGGAAGCTTTGATAACTTTCTTAAACGCTTGCACCCAATTGCAGGAGCTTTACCTGAAGCACAACCAATTGCAAAGTCTGCCTAAAAACTTGCTTCAAGCCTGTACCCAATTGCAGAGACTTCACCTGGATTACAACCAATTGCAAAGTCTGCCTAAAAACTTGCTTCAAGCCTGTACCCAATTGGAGTTACTTGACCTGGATAATAACCAATTGCAAAGTCTGCCTGAAACTTTGCTGCAAGCCTGTACCCAATTGCAGTGGCTTTCCCTGATGCACAACCAATTGCAAAGTTTGCTTAAAAACTTGCTGCAAGCCTGTACCCAATTGGAGTGGCTTTATCTACATCACAACCAATTGCAAAGTCTGCCTGAAACTTTGCTGCAAACTTGTATCCAATTGCAAGGTCTTTACCTGAGTTACAACCAGTTGCAAAGTCTGCCTAAAAACTTGCTTCAAGCCTGTACCCAATTACAGTGGGTTCTCCTGGAGCACAACCAATTGCAAAGTCTGCCTGAAACTTTGCTGCAAACTTGTACCCAATTGCAAGGTCTTTACCTGTATCACAACCAATTGCAAAGCTTGCCTGAAAATTTGTTGAAAACCTGCACCCAATTGGAGTGTCTTTTTCTGAGTGACAACCATTTAATGACTGTTACGCGAAATGATTTCAGTCATTTATCCAAAATTTCTGTTCTTCATATCGAAAGTCAAACTCCTGTGGGTGCCTCAAGCAGCAGCGCCATCAGCTCTGAACAGAAAATTGCAGAGAATGAAGATGAGCCTCCTCAAAAAAAGAGAAGGTTTGCTAGGTAAAATAACAAGCTTATAAACAACCTCAGACCTGCCTGCTGCTTATCGAGCTGCAGAGCTGAGCGCATGAGCGCATGAGCGCATTATTAGGCAGATTCAAGCCCCCCTGCACAACCAACCCAGCAGTCACTTTATAATAAAGAGAACGGCTATTATTTAAATATGTAACCTTGATTTTTAGTTTTAAAGCTGATACAACTACAGGCAGGTATAACTTACTTAAATCAGGGCTATCAGATGCCGGAAAATACCAGCAGCGCTATCAACCCAATACCCGCAGCCAGTGAAAGCTTAGCTTCTTCTGCTGCAGTTATACCTGATTTAATGCCAGGCAAGCAAACAGACGTTCTTGCCCAGGCTTTGGGTTTTTTATCGGCCCAGGATGCCACCGCTATCAGCCGGAGTAGCCCAACCTTAAATAATGTCGTTAAATCCGCTAGTTTCAATGCGCTGTGGCTACAGCACATCCAAAGAGATTATCCTGGCCTGGTTATTCAGCAGCCTCCACAGCAAGCCTATCGAGCAGCTAGGTTGTTTCAAGAGCAACATCAAGCCTTAAGATTTTTATTGCTGTCATCTCATAAAATAAAAGACTATAACTATTCAACTATTGAACAAGCGGTCGGTCATTTTAAAACTTCCACCTTGAAACAAAGAACAGATTATTTAAGCCAGTGGAATAATGATTTGGGGTTACACCAATTAAAAAATGCCAATCATAAAGACGTTCAACTGCAAGGTTTAACCGAGCTGACACCAGCAGTGATGCAGCGATTAACGGTCATCAATCAGAAAACTTCCATTATAAGATTAGCCATAAGCCGTTGTTATTTACCTAAACTTCCAGAAGCCTTGATAAATTTTTTAAAGGCTTGTACTCAATTGCAGGAGCTTTGCCTGAAGCATAACCAATTACAAAGCCTGCCTGAAACTTTGCTGCAAACTTGTACTCAATTGCAGGAGCTTTGCCTGAGTCACAACCAATTGCAAAGCCTGCCTGAAACTTTGCTGCAAGCCTGTACCCAATTGAAACAGCTTGACCTGGATAACAACCAATTGCAAAGTCTGCCTGAAACTTTGCTGCAAACTTGTATCCAATTACAAGCGCTTAACCTGAATCACAACCAATTGCAAAGTCTGCCTGAAATTTTGCTGCAAACCTGTGCTCAATTACAGTGGCTTTCTCTGAGTCACAACCAGTTGCAAAGTCTGCCTAAAACTTTGTTGCAAACCTGTGCCCAATTGCAAGCGCTTGGCCTGAGTCACAACCAATTGCAAAGCCTGCCTGAAACTTTGCTGCAAACCTGTATCCAATTGGAGGTGCTTGACCTGAATAACAACCAATTGCAAAGCTTGCCTGAAAATTTGTTGAAAACCTGTACCCAATTGGAGTCTCTTAGCCTGAGTCACAATCATTTAATAACTGTTACGCGAAATGATTTCCGTCATTTATCCAAAATTTCTTCTCTTGATATCGAAAGTCAAACCTCTGCTGGTGCCTCAAACAGCAGCGCCATTATTCCTGAACAGAAAACAATAGAGAATGAAAATGAGCCTCCTCAAAAAAAAATGAGACCTAATAGGTAGAATAATAAACTTGTAAACAACCTCAGATCCGCCTGCTGCTTATCGATCTGCCGAAAAGCCCGACAATCCTAGGGAACTTCCTTGACTCTGCAACTATTTAAGTTTACGTTTTTTGTGTGATGGCTCTCCAGAGGGCTCCGGCGTTGCAGGACTGGCGGTATGCTGGGCTTCTTTCAAAGCTTTTTTACCCAGCAATATTCCACCTTCACCCAAAACCAAATGAGAAACGGCTTCGATCGCGGGTATTGCAGCCGCCGCTCCAGCCAGACCTGCACCTGGCAACAAAAGGCCAATAGCAACCGTGCCGGCAATTAAAGTCGCAGCACCTAACAGCAAACCAGTCACTTTTAAACCCTGAGCAACTTTAGGATGATTTTCGCTAAAGCGTTGCCAAAACCCCAGGCCTGATTTGTGATGTTTGTGGAATTGGCGCTGTAATAGTTTCTGGCCTTGAGCATGATTGGACTTATCAATATTTTGAAAACGTTTGGCTTGGTATTTGTGCAAACTTTTTTGAATGATATCGCAAGACTTTTCTAATTCTAAACGTCGGCTTAAAGCGTGATCATTTGCTTCAAAATGCACATGTTGAGCGCCTGAAGCTATACAGGCTAAAGCGATACTGACAGCTTCTCGATCATCATCTGAATGGATCTGAGTGCCACAGCTGTGGTTGTGTTTAGGATAATATTCTTCAGCTTGTTCAGCGGCAGTCATCCAGAAAGTTTGTAACCATTCAGGCTTGCCTTTAGCTGTAACCGTTACCGTATGATTCTTGATAGTGGCCTCAAAACTGCCGCTGCGAGCAAAATCACCGGTGGGTGTCACGCTCAAATCACTGACAAACTTATGGGCAGTCTCAGCTGTATCAAAATAAAAACTTAAAAAACTTGGCATCTACACCATCCAGTATGAGAAACTCTATAACTGTTGGAGGGCAAATAATAAGAAAAGTTCCGAAGCTTTGGTAAAATTGATTAAGTCAAAAAAGGCGCTTATAGCGCCTTTTTTTATTCACAGCTATTTTAAGCCGGCGGGTTGGTGGGATCCCCTAAGGCTTCACTGCTGCTCAAAACGGCACTGATAGGTCCTGTAGAGCTGGATGTTTCTTTAACAACATCTTTAGACTCTTCATTAGCCACTTTGCCATTGCTATTTGGCTTATCATTGTCATTCCAACCCTCAGGCTCACGAGGAGGCCGGCCCTGCATGATATCTTGAATTTGAGCCGCATCAATGGTTTCGTATTTCAACAATGCTTCTGACATCAAATGAAGTTTATCCATATTGTCTATTAAGATCTGTTTGGCTAATTGATAATTTTTATCAATAATCTTGCGAATTTCTTCATCGATCACATGCGCTGTTTCATCTGACATCTCTTTGCGCTTATTGCCACTATAGCCGTGGAAATTATCTTCTTCTTCTTCACCATAGGTTAATGGACCCAAACGCTCAGAAAGACCCCAACGGGTGACCATATTGCGGGCAATATCGGTGGCTCTGCGAATATCGTCAGAAGCACCCGTGGTCACACTGTTTTTACCAAACACCAGCTCTTCTGCCACTCGACCACCAAAGAAACTGGCAACTTTGCTTTCTAAGCGCTGCATGCTGTAGCTGTAGCGATCATCTTCTGGCAAAAATAAGGTGACGCCCAAAGCCCGAGCACGCGGGATAATGGTGACTTTATAAACAGGATCGTGTTCCAGCACTGTCAGACCGACAATGGCATGACCGGCTTCATGATAAGCCGTCATTCGGCGTTCGCGCTCACCCATAATCATGGAACGACGTTCCACTCCCATTAATATTTTGTCTTTGGCTTTTTCAAATTCTTCCATCGCCACCAAGCGCTTATTAGAACGCGCTGCAAATAAAGCCGCTTCATTAACCAAATTCGCTAAATCAGCACCTGAAAATCCGGGTGTACCACGAGCAATCACTCGGGGTTGAATGTTATCCGAAACAGGCAATTTCCTCATATGCACCAAAAGAATTTGTTCACGACCTCGAATATCCGGCAAGCTCACGGAAACTTGTCGATCGAAACGACCAGGCCGCAAAAGTGCGGGATCTAAGACATCGGGCCGATTGGTTGCAGCAATAACGATCACCCCTTCATTGCCTTCAAAACCATCCATTTCAACCAAGAGTTGATTGAGGGTTTGCTCACGCTCATCGTGACCACCACCCATACCAGCGCCACCCCGATTGCGGCCAACGGCATCTATCTCATCGATAAATATAATGCAGGGAGCATGCTTCTTCGCTTGTTCAAACATGTCGCGCACCCGCGATGCACCCACACCGACAAACATTTCTACAAAGTCGGAACCTGAAATACTAAAGAAAGGCACTTTGGCTTCGCCCGCAATGGCTTTGGCCAAAAGGGTTTTACCCGTACCCGGCTGGCCGACCATTAAGACACCCCGTGGAATGCGGCCACCTAAACTTTGAAATTTACCCGGATCACGTAAAAATTCTACCAATTCAGCCACTTCTTCTTTGGCTTCATCGACCCCAGCGACATCGGCAAAAGTCACTTTAACCTGATCTTCGCCTAAAAGCCGAGCACGGCTACGACCAAAAGACATGGCGCCACGACCACCGCCGCCACCTTGCATCTGACGCATAAAGAAGATCCAGACACCGACAAACAAAATCATCGGAAACCAACTGACGAAAATATTCATCAATAAGCTGGGTTGTTCCTCAGATTTACCCCAAACCAACACATTGCTTTTAATCAGATCATTGACCAAGTCCCGAGTATCTTTATAAGGAACATAACTCGCAAACGGCCGATCATCTTGAAGCTGACCCATCACATATTGATTTTCGATGCTAACTTTTTTAACTTCACCCGCATGGTATTTGTCGACGAATTCAGAAAAGGCCAGCCTAACGACATTTTCGTTCTTAGGACCAAAGCTGCTCAATACCGACATGACCACTAAGACCATGACTAGCCATACGACCAGGTTTTTTAAACGTTCATTCAAGGTAACAACCTCACTATTATGGTATCCCTTACTCTAAAGATAGTTCGAAGACTTTCAAAAATAACGCTGAGCTAAAAAAATGCTTGCCTAACCCTTAAAGCCTTTTGCCACTAAATACAATTCTCGCGATTCACTGCGCGATGCCTCGGGTTTGCGATGATAAACCTCGGCAAAATTTTGCTTAACACCAGCTATGTAGTCGGTCACGCCTTCGCCTTGAAACAGCTTGACCAAGAAACTGCCAGAGGGTTTAAGGATCTTTTGCGCCAATTCTAAAGCCAAATCAGCTAAATAAACCGCTCTAGGCTGATCCACAGCGGCCATACCACTTAAGTTGGGGGCCATATCCGAAATAACAAGGTCAACCTGACGTCCATTTAATAAGCCTAGAACTTGGTCGAGCACCTTACTATCGGTAAAATCACCCTGTAAAAATTCTACCCCGGCCAGTAAGGGCATGGCCAAGCAATCTAGGGCCAAAACATAACCTTTTGCCCCCACCAATTGCTTAGCAACTTGTGACCAACCACCAGGAGCTGCCCCTAAATCGACCACCATCATACCTGAATGTAAAAGATGATCTCGCTCTTGTATTTCAAGTAATTTAAAAGCAGAGCGAGAGCGAAATCCAGCTTCTTTGGCTTTTTTAGTGTATAAATCTCTCTGTTGGCGTTGCAACCACATATGGCTGCTATTAGAACGCTTGCCGCCCCCTTTGGCTTTCACGCAGGTGATCTCTCTTACAATCTATTGATAAATAACGGTTTCAATTTCGTATGATACCACGCCGCTGGGGGCTGTTACTTCCACAACATCACCTTCGCTCTTACCAATAACTGCCCTGGCAATCGGCGAACCAACAGAAATCTTGCCTTTCTTAAAGTCTGCCTCATCTTCACCGACAATTTGATAAGTAGATGCTTGCTTTAGATCTAAGTTCAACAACTTTACTGTCGAACCAAACACGACCCGACCTTCATTGGTCATATTTCGCAAATCAACAATTTGAGCATAAGCCAATTTACTTTCAATGTCTCGAATACGAGCTTCCGTAAACCCTTGTTGTTCTTTAGCAGCATGGTATTCAGCATTTTCTTTTAAATCTCCATGAGCACGGGCTTCAGCAATTGCCTGGGTTATCTGAGGACGAACCACGGATTTTAAATAATGTAGCTCTTCCTTCAGCTGCTCTGCCCCTAAAACCGTCATCGGATATTTCATGCTCATATTACTAAGCTACCTTAATTGGCATTGCTCTGCTGCATTATTGGCAGAGCAGATAAAAATAAGGGTGCCAAATCTATCAAAATTAGACACACCAGTAACAGTGTATGGAGCATCCTCCATAAGATCAATCACTCTAGCTACCAACCACTAGAACGTTCCTGATCTTCTGCTGAAACTTTAAAGTTGTGGGCCAAGATCTGTAGGCGATGAGACATTTCAGATAAATTTCGACCAGACTCTAAAAGTTGGGAGATATCTTCTTTAAAACTGCCGTCTTCGTCAGCCAATTGTCGTTCATCTAGCTTGTCGGCAAAGCTATTTAATCGCTCTACCGTCGAGCGAGCATAGGCCTCAGAATTTAAGGCTTCTGCACACAAAGCCTGGAAATTATCTAGTAGCACATTCAAAGCCTTGGCCATATCACTCAGTTCATCATCTGAAGGCAAATAGATACGTTTGCTTAAGTCTTGCTCTTCTGCAAGCAGATGAATGACTTGATTGAATCGCTCAATGGGTAAGCTGATACTTAAAGCCATGCGTATGCCAACCACAATGGCCAATACCAAGGAGGCCACCATGAATAACAGCGCGTAGGCAAAAAGTTTTGGGAATAAACCTATCGTAAAAGAAAAGGGTTTTTCTTCAAAAGAGCTTAAAAGAAGCCAAGGATCTTTAGCCATCAGGACTGTATCGCTATGCAACCACAGTTGTTGACCGTTGGCTAGCACTAAATTCTCAGGCCCTGCTCTTAAAACCAGCTTTTTGATGAATGCTGACCAATCTTTCAGGCCAGTCTGATTATTTTGAAAAAACAGCGGCTCGGTATTAGGGGTGACCAAATGGGTTTGAAAATTATGATCTTGCTCATGATCTTGAAGGATCCCTGCAATCATATTGTAAGGCAGCTCTATAATGAAAACGCCAATTTTTTTGCCAAACTTATACACGGGGGAGGCCACAAAAGTGACATTGGCATCAAAGGCAGGCAAATAATTGGTAAATTCTGAGAAAAACACCGCGGGTTTTTTGCTGGCTTGTGCAGCTTCATAAACAGTTCTTAAAGAACCTTGAGCATAAGGCTCTTTTAAGATTGAGGTGGTAAAATCAATATTTTTTGCAACACTATAAAGAATATTACCCGTTTCAATATCTACCAGCATGAAATCTAGAGCGCCGAGCTCTTCAACACGATTGCGCATTTCAGCATGGTATTTTTTATGTAAAGCACTGTAGGTGGTGTCGTCATAAGAAACATTTAACAGAGATTTTTTGTCCAAAGGATTTTCATTTTTAAAAATATAGTAATATTGTAAAGCAATCGACGTTTCATCTAGGAGATCCAGCAGACGATAAGGATCTAAAGATGCTTTGGAGTTTGACCGCAAATATTCCGTTTGGAAATCTTCAACATATTGCTTAACCAAGCCAGTTTTAAATTTCTGACTTTGATTATCTCCCAGCTCTTTGCGATAAGTTTTAAAGGCAAAAGAAAAACCTTCCATCGCATCTATGACAGTGACATTTTGGGCTAAAAGCTCGGTTTCAATTTTAAGATTGGTAAAGTAATTGGCAGCTTTTAGCAAGCGTTCATGATGATGCGCCAATAATTCATTTTTTTGTAGGCTTTCCCATTCTTTTTTTTCCAAGGAATAATAAAGCCCGCCCAACACACTCACGGTTGCTGCCACCGTGAATAAGGTTATAAATATAGTATGGAATACCAGCCTTTCTTGAATTCTCAAAAAACACCTACTTGTTAAACGACTCAGATCCTCTATTCCTGCCAGTTTGGTTTTAGGCGAGAAGCTTAAGGGCCGAACAACTGGACAAAACTTCAGGAAAGATGTTTTGAACACAAAGCAGCCCTATGGCTGAGTGCCATGAAAGGCACGGATCCGTTGACATATCAGTCAATGAGCATTGTGAACACCCACAAGCAACAACGCCTAAAAAATTGCCTGGAGCAATTTTCCACGTCAGCCCAAAGGGGCTGGAGCATGGATGCTCCAGATAAAAAATTGCCTGGAGCAATTTTCCACGTCAGCCCAAAGGGGCTAACGCCGGATGCTCCAGATAAAATCTAAACAGGAGGAGTATTCTTGTTAATTATAGGTGTTTTATCTGTACTATTGAGCTTATTACTTTGACCTAGATCCTTAATTTCAGGTTTCTCCCAGCTACCGCCAATGTGATAATTCGCTTGAGTAAAATCTGCAATCGGTGAGCCTGAAAATTTATCCAAAAGCCAAACGCCAGCTCCAACTGCTGGATGACCCAAAGCCAAAGCTGCGGCAAGCGACAGGCCACCGCCTACTTTGGGCTTCACTGAAACCTTCAAATCAATACTGTTATCCTTAAAACGACTCACGCCTGCTAATAATAGTTGTGCAGAAGGCCCCTGTATGGATAAAGCATCGGTATGAACCTCTCCTTTTGCAAATTCAAGAGAGCCTCTCAGTTCATCGAAGATAAAGCCTTTTTTGTAGAGATCGCTAAAATCTAGCCGTAACCGTCGGTGCAAACTTTCCATATTGAGCAAACCCAATATTCGCCCCAAACCTAAATTGACTCCGACAACTCGGCCTTTATAAAAATTAAGCTGCATCTGTCCTGCTAAACTCTGGTGATCCAACTGCGTTGGCACGTCAAGCCAAGAAGCTTTGAAATGCGCAGAACCATGGCCTTCTTCTATACTCGAGGCATAACCCCACTGCCTTAAAAAATCCCCCAAATTATGAGTGCTCAGATCACCAAATAAAAAAGTTTTATTACCGCCTGCCAATACTTGCCACTGACCCGCGCCAATCAGTTCCCAAAGACTATGTTTAATTTTTAAAGCAGATATTTCATAACCATAATCTTTGGGAAATAAATCAAAACCGACCTCACCCATATTCTTCCCATTCCAATTAAAAGAATCACAATGGAATGAAACTGCCTGCGCTTTGTCGGGCGTTTTTTGGTTTTTCAAACCACTAGGCGCTGATGTATTTAAGTTGAGGTATTCTAAATTGATCTTTAATGGCGCAAGTCTATCCGCCTCCTTTATTAAGTTGCCGCGTATTGCTGCGCTTTCTATATTGACTGTGGCATTTTTCTCAGTACTCTCTAAAACAAGCTTGGTGTTAGGGAAAATCTTATCTAAAATAATAAAGTTATCAAGCATCAGCTGTACATTCAATGGCTTAGAATAAGCCCGGGGTTTTTTACTGGCCCAAAGAAATCGCCAATCTTCTTCGTTCAGAGAAGCCAAATGACCTTGTATAAGCATGAGGTTGTCTTTGGGGAGTTCGGCTCTAGCTTTTTCACCCAGCACAACATGCAGAGCCGAAATGGCATTTTTATCTTGAGCAAGGCTCAACCACTTTGCATCAACCAGGTTGGGTAAATTGGCTGAGTACTGATAGGTATTGGTAGCATTTTTTTGCCATTGCATACGAAATGCAAGCGGTGCTGCGGCCGCTTTATTGAAAGGTTCAGGCAATTTAAACTCTAAGCCGACCAATTCAGATGCCAGATGTCCTGTTAAAGACGGCGTTGAAGCCTCATGCCAGTCCATTTGAATGCTGTAATGAGTTTTACCCTGCAGCACATGTTGATAAGCCCCTAAAAATTGTTTCTCTAAAAAAGCTGCATTCACATCGCCATGAGCCAACAGTTGTGAGCCACCAGCAGATATCGGCTGACTCTTTAAAGAAAATTGTAAAGGTTCACCATTCACTTGGAACTGAATCAGAGGAGCTTCAACTGTATTGGCATCAAAATAAATATCCCCTTCTAAAGATTCTATAATGGGCTGCTCATTGCCTATATTTAAAGTATTATTTTTTAATCTAACCTTGCCCTTCAGCAGTTTATTTTCTTTGGATTGCAGCGGCAATTTTAAATTTAAATCTAATTCGAATAAGCCTTGTGGCCCCAAGGAGTTGATAAATTGTACCCAGGATGGTTTTAAAGGGCTGTTTTTTAAAAAGCTTAAGCCATCTACAATTTTTCCTCTTGCTTTGCCGTCTAAAGTTAAGCTTAAAGCTGTCTTGTCGCGCAAAGGCTTCACAGTAGCCAAGACTTCTTCAATAGCAGCACCCTGAATGGTCCCTGAATGTGAACGGATAACCAGCTCATCATCCTGCCAAAGAACTTCCCCTGAAACGTTCATGGCAGCAGGCCAACCCTTCGCATAAGCAAGCTCAACGTCCTTAAAAGCAAAATGACCCTTACAGTTACTTTGGCTGTCGAGACAAAGATTTTCTAATGGCCCTTTAAGATGCAAATGACCTTGTTCCAGGTAGCCACTTTGAATGGCATCACTGATCCAAACCTTGAGCGGTGAATCTTGTTGAGCTTGCATGGCTGTATGAAAAGCTATTAATTCTGTTTTATGCCAGTTAAGCTCTGCATCGAGATGGACCGCTGAGTGATAGGGAGCCGTGATAACAAACTTACCGTCAAAAGGAAGGCCCATAAAATGACCCGTTTGTTGACCTCTCCAAACCCAGTTTTTTTGACTACAGTAGCCTTGCCAAACTGCTTCAGTGAGAGATAATTTTAAATTTTGATAATGTACCAAAACCTGATGCATATTGAACGACGGCGTTAACCCAAATAAAATTTGATGAATAAACGATATCAAGCGTTTGCTCAAGGTTTGCCTGCTGCCACTGGGTTTTTTTACCGGTATGTCGTTGGGCTTTTGTAGAAAATCCAGCTCCACGTCGGTAAACTCAAGCAGGTTTACCCCTCCCATACATCCGCCCCAGCCCCAAAAAATAGGCCAGGTTAAATTCAGTTTTTTAGCTCTTAATTCACCGAAAGAGGGCAGTTTGACTTGAACAGAATCGATTTGCCATTCACGGCCACGCTTTGAAAGCTGGCCAATTTGAACCTCGCCATTTAAAGCTTCAGCCAACCAACTTTGCAAATACTGTTCATTCATCGTCTGTTGCAAGATATAAGAAAGGCTTGCCCACAAAACTAAAATAAGCGTTAAAACTACCAGACTTTGAAATAAACGCTTCAAAGGTACGGGGGGGTTCAGTTGATGATTCATTTAGCCATCCATTGGCCAGGTATAAAAATGATACTTGCATCCTTCGCAAATTTTTAAGGTTGAGTTTGCATTATAGTCAAAAAGTCCTAGAGAAGCGCACCCGAGTCTTAAAAAGTTATCATGAAGTCCATTGCCGTCTATAACGGTTTAACCCAGCGGCCAGCCACGGCCAAATCAAAGCGCTGGTCAGTGTGGAGAACCAATAACTTAAACTCTCTGGAAGACGGCCAATAAACCATTGCACACCTAAAAGGCAAAGCTGACCAAAGCCGACAATAATGATCACGATTAACCACGGCTGCCAAATAGGAAAGGGTTGTAAACGCTGCCTTAAAATTTTTGTTAAAAAAGCTACCAAAGCTAAAGCTAAAGCATTCTGACCCAACAACATACCACTTAAGGCATCCATAAAAAGTCCTAGGCACCAAGCACTACCCACCCCCACTTCATCAGGCCAAACACTGACCCAATAAATAATGACCAATATCGGCCAAGAAGGCCAAAGACTCTGTAAGACAGCAGGCAATGGCATAATCATCAATATGAGAGCTAGTAAAAAGCATAAATAAATAGTCAACAAACGTTTCAGTCTCATTTGTGACCCTGAAAAGACAGAGCAGCGGGATTGGGCTGTGCTTGAAGTAACAAAACATGTCGACTGCTATCTAAGTGTGCCGTCGGGGTGACACGAATGCGGGCGAATGGTTCACCTGATTCTTGCTGAATATCATTGATAACACCCACAGGGTAGCCTCGAGGATAACGGCCTCCAAGTCCGGAGCTCACCAAAACATCACCGACTTTTAAATCAACGGTCGTGGCAACATGTTGTAAGTACAAATGGCCCAAAATGCCATCTCCAATGGCAATAGCTCTGACGCCATTGCGCAAATTCTCTATAGGAATAGCGTGACTGGCATCTGTAATCAGCAGCACTCGGCTACTCAACAAACCAAGCTCTACGACTTTACCCATCACCCCAAAAGCATCGACCAATGCTTGGCCAACCTCTACCCCGTGGCTCGAACCTTTATCGATAACAATTTGCTGTGAAAAAGACTTGCTATCCACACGGAGGATTTCGGCTGTCATGCGCGATTCATCCTGCGATAGGCTGGCATTCAATAAAGTTTTGAGTCGGGCATTTTCAGCTTCCACAGCTGCTAATTTTTGCAACCGGCCTTCTTGTAAAAGTTGGGTTTCTTTGAGGGTGAGATTCTCCTGTCGCAGTTGTTTTTGATCGCCCATATAGCGCCAAAGGGTATCACCACAACGATTAGGCAGATCTACCACCCATTGCAATGGGTACACTGCCGCTGTTAAGAGTCCTCTGAAGCCATCTACCCGATGATAATGATGATCTAAAACCATCAAAAGAAGAGAAAGAGCCAACAAAAAAAGCAATTTGGCACCATCAAAAGTTTCTCGAGTAAAAATCAGCTTAATAACATCTTCTCCTTTAAAACCTAGGCTCGAGACTGAGGCCTATTGGTTTTTAAAGACTTTTTTCAAAAATTTTTGCAAGTCTTCCCAGGATTTTTTATCAGCGGCTGCATTGTAAGCTACACCACTACTATTATCATTTCCTGCAGAAATATGGGTGAATGCATGTACCGCACCTTTATAATTTATAAAGGTTAAGTCAACATGAGCCTGTTTCATCTCTTCTTTAAAAGCGGCTACCATGGCAGGAGGTACATGGGGATCATCCTCACCATTCATGATCAGAACAGGCCCTTTAATATTTTGAGCATCCTCCAGCGTTGAAGTTGCCAGCCCACCATGGAAAACAGCCGTTCCAATAAGAGGGGCACCGGTACGTGCCAATTCAAGTGCTGTGGATCCTCCAAAGCAATAGCCCATCGCCAAAACCTTTTGGGGATTTACCAGTTTCATATCTGTAAATTTATTGAAAGCGGCTAGAATTTCAGAACGCCATAATTGGGTATTTTTATAGAATTGAGCCGTGAATTGTGCGGCTTCTTTTGCATCAGAAGGGCGCAGGCCCTTACCATACATATCAACCACAAAAACTACATAGCCTTGTTTGGCCAGTTGTTCAGCTTTGTCTTTATCAAATTGTGAAATCCCCATCCAATCCGGAATAAGCAGAATACCGGGGCCTAAAGATTTCTGGCTATCATCATAGGCTAGGTAACCCTCCATGGTTTTACCATTCGCACTATATGCCACGGGCTCTGTTTTAATAGCAGCCAATACATTATTAGAAGCGAATAGCAAGCCAACCGTCAGGGCTATCATTTCTTTAAACATTTTCTTTCCCGGCTTAAGATATAAAATCAGTGCCCTTATTCAATGAACAAGGGCCTAAGATTCATTACAGCATAAAAAAGAGCACTTATCATTTATTCAGTTGGCCAGGATCTACCAGGATCTAGAACTCACTCGCGCATTAAAAGGTAGTTATACTACTCAGTAGACAATAGATCGCCACCTTTTTCATCCATCATCTCCAATGCACGACCGCCACCACGAGCCACACAGGTCAGCGGATCTTGTGCCACAATCACAGGCAATCCCGTCTCTTCCATCAATAAGCGATCTAAGTCTCGTAACAAAGCTCCACCCCCAGTTAAGACCAAACCTCGTTCGGCAATATCTGCCGCCAGTTCTGGAGGCGCTTGCTCTAAAGCTGCTCGCACAGCGCCAATAATTCCCGACAAAGGTTCTTGGAGAGCTTCAAGGATTTCATTGCTATTTAACAAGAAGCTTCTTGGCACACCTTCAGCAAGATTACGGCCTCGCACTTCTATTTCTCTGACTTCAGTGCCTGGGAATGCAGTGCCTATTTCTTGTTTAATACGCTCAGCGGTGGCTTCGCCAATTAAAGTACCGTAATGACGCCGTACATAGTTGACGATGCTTTCATCAAAGCGATCGCCACCTATTCTCACCGATGCTGAATAAACAATACCGCTTAAAGAAATAATAGCCACCTCGGTGGTGCCACCACCAATATCGACCACCATAGAGCCGCTGGCTTGATCCACTGGCATGCCTGCCCCAATGGCTGCAGCCATGGGTTCCTCAATCAGATAGACTTCACGCGCACCAGCACCCAAAGCAGATTCCCGAATAGCTCGACGCTCAACTTGGGTAGAACCACAAGGCACACAAACTAAAACTCGAGGGCTGGGGCGAAAAAATTTATTTTTGTGTACTTTATCAATAAAGTATTTCAACATTTTCTCGGTAACATGGAAATCTGCAATGACCCCGTCTTTAAGAGGCCGAATAGCATTGATGTTCCCTGGGGTACGTCCCAACATTCGTTTGGCTTCTAAGCCAACTGCCACAACTCTCTTTTGGCCACCCGCTCCTCGTTCTTGCCCTATGGCAACGACCGAAGGTTCATCGAGCACTATCCCAAAATTTAGTGAATAAATTAGGGTATTAGCCGTGCCTAAGTCGATAGCCAAATCATTTGAAAACAGACCACGCAATGCCTTAAACAACATAAGTTTTTCATCCTGCTAAATTTTGTAGACTCAATGCAAAATCGAACGACAGCCGCCGCTACTCGACACTGTAACAATCAGCAAAGCTTTGGGCAAGGCAGCTGTTGTGATACAGTACGAAACAAGGAACATCAAGCATTATTTTAGACGGTAATTTGAAGCAGGAGCGGTTATGTCGATCAATGTTGCACAAATTATGCAGCTAGCTCGCCTTGAAGGCAGCAGCAATGGATTAGTAGATGATCTAACTCGTATATTGGGCATGGTGAATGACATTCAAACCATCGATACCACAGGTATTGAAGCCATGAACCACCCTCTGAATGCCGAACAACGCCTGCGCCCCGATGTGGTCACAGAAACCAACCAACGCGATGAGTTTTTAAAACTTGCACCCAGTCACGCGGCAGGGTTGTTTCTTGTCCCCGAGGTTATCCCTGGGGTGGTTGAATAACCTTTTTTAGCAAAAGTTTCTTTAATAGAATAGGTTCACCATCATCAAATGCGGTGCATTTGGTGGTATTGTTTTCATCGAAGGCAAGCATCATAGCTTCCCACGCTTAAGGATCCTAAGTATGCCTTATCATAAAACGCTCAGTGAATTATCCCAGAGCCTTAAAAAAGGTGAAATTTCCAGTAAAGAGCTTACTAAAGGCTTTTTAAACCGCATTCAATCGCAACAGAGCCTCAACAGCTTTATCACCATTACCGAAGAGCAAGCTCTTAAACAAGCTGAACAAGCTGATCTGCGTCGGCAAAAAGGTGAGGCGGGGCCTTTAACCGGGATCCCTATCGCCCATAAAGACATTTTTTGTACTCAGGGTATTAAAACCAGCTGTGGTTCAAAAATGTTGAATAACTTTATATCTCCTTATGATGCAACTGTCGTCAGCCGCTTTAAAGCTGCGGGTGCCGTCACCTTGGGCAAAACCAATATGGACGAATTTGCCATGGGTTCTAGCAACGAAACCAGTTTTTTTGGGCCAGTTAAAAATCCTTGGGATCTCACCAAAGTGCCGGGGGGCTCTTCGGGAGGCTCAGCAGCCTGTGTTGCAGCCGGCCTTGCGGCGGCAGCTACCGGTACCGATACGGGCGGCTCGATCCGACAACCTGCAGCGCTCTGTGGGATCACCGGTTTAAAACCCACTTACGGACGCGTTTCGCGTTATGGCATGATTGCTTTTGCTTCCAGCTTAGATCAGGCCGGCCCAATGGCAAAAACTGCCGAAGACTGTGCTTTATTACTAGAAACCATGGCCGGTTTCGATACCAAAGACTCAACTTCAGTCGATACAGCCGTGCCAGAATATAGTAAATTATTAGATCAGCCCTTAAAAGGTTTAAAAGTGGGTCTGCCTCGAGAATTTATGGATAAGGGCTTAAATCAACGGATGGCCAAGGTGGTATTAGACGCCATCGATGTCTTAAAAGGTTTGGGCGCAACTATCGTGGATGTCAGCCTGCCCCATACACATTTGTCAATACCTGCTTATTACATTATAGCCCCTGCTGAATGCTCTTCTAATCTGGCGCGCTTTGATGGCGTGCGTTTTGGCTATCGCTGTGCCAATCCAAAAAATCTAGAAGATCTATACAAACGTTCACGCTCTGAGGGCTTTGGTGATGAAGTCAAAAGACGCATCCTGATCGGTACTTATGTATTGTCAAGTGGCTATTACGATGCGTATTACCGCAAAGCCCAACAAGTACGCCGTCTCATGACTCAAGATTTTATCGAAGTATTTAAAAAGGTCGATGTTTTAATTAGCCCTACGACTCCAAGCCCTGCTTTTGGATTTGGCGAAAAATCCGGAGATCCTCTGAGCATGTATTTATCCGATATGTATACTATCAGCGTTAATCTTGCAGGCCTACCGGCCCTATCCATGCCGGGCGGGTTTATTGACAAGTGCCCAGTAGGCGTACAATTGATAGGTTCATATTTCTCAGAAGCGCGTCTTCTCAATATCGCTCATCAATATCAAACAGAAACCGATTGGCATCAGCAAAAGCCCGCTTTGGTTAAAGCATAAGGAAGGTCGCATGACTTGGGAAACAGTTATTGGTCTAGAAGTTCACGTACAATTAAATACCCAATCAAAATTATTTTCAGGAGCAGCCACCGATTATGGGCGTGAACCCAATACTCAAGCCTGTGCCATCGATTTAGGTTTGCCCGGTGTATTGCCGGTGTTAAATCAAGAAGCTGTTCGCATGGCTATCAAGCTTGGACTTGCTATCAATGCAGAGATCACTGGCCACTCGGTATTTGCTCGAAAAAATTATTTTTACCCGGACTTGCCCAAAGGTTATCAAATCAGTCAATTCGAATTGCCCATTGTCGGTAAGGGTTATTTAGACATCTTGGTAGACGGCAACAGCAAACGGATTGGCGTCACTCGAGCACATCTTGAAGAAGATGCGGGAAAATCTTTACATGAAGATTTTCAAGGACAATCCGGTATCGACTTAAACCGAGCGGGCATCCCTTTGCTAGAAGTCGTCTCTGAACCTGAGCTTCGTTCTTCTAAAGAAGCTGTCGCTTATTTAAAAGAATTGCATACTTTGGTCTGTTATTTAGGGATCTGTGATGGCAACATGCAAGAGGGCTCATTTCGATGCGATGCCAATGTTTCAGTACGAAGGCAAGGTGCTGCTGAATTTGGCACCAGAGCCGAAATCAAAAACGTCAATTCTTTTAGATATGTTGAAAAAGCCATTGAATATGAAGTTGAACGGCAGATCAAGCTTATTGAAGCAGGCGGCACCGTGGAACAGGAAACTCGGTTGTATGATCCAGATAAAGACGAGACTCGTTCCATGCGAACTAAGGAAGCTGCTAACGATTATCGTTACTTCCCCGATCCTGATTTGTTACCGCTGATCATCACCCAAGCCTTTATCCAGGAGATTAAAGCCAGTTTGCCTGAACTACCACAAGAAAAATGTAAACGATTTATCAATCAATACCGGTTAAGTGCTTATGATGCAGAATTGTTGATCAGTACTCGGGCTTTGGCTGATTATTATGAAGAAACTGTCAAGCTTGCTCTGGAACCGAAACTTGCAGCCAACTGGATCATGGGTGAGCTATTAGCTGCTATCAATAAAGCAAATTTATCGATAGTTGAGAGCCCCATTACAGCCCAACAATTAGCTGGCCTGATTTTGCGTATTGCAGATAACACCATTTCTGGAAAGATTGCCAAAATGATTTTTGAAGCCATGTGGAAGGGTGAAGGCTCGGCCGACGAGATCATCGAAAAACAAGGCTTAAAACAAGTCACCGACAATTCTGCTATTGAGCAATGGGCTGATGAAGTGATTCAACAACACCCGGATCAAGTAGCCGCTTTTAAAGCTGGAAAACAACAGTTATTTGGCTTTTTTGTTGGCCAGTTGATGAAAGTAAGCCGCGGCACAGCGAATCCTGAACAGGTGAATGAGGTTCTCAAGCAAAAATTAAATAGTTAAGGCACTATAAAGGTTGCGGTGATCTTGAACTTTAGCCGTATAGGCTTGCCGAGGACGAGCTTCCTGCCCTCGGCGCTTCTTACCATCCTTAGGTCGCGACGCCTCTGCAAACCTATCCGAGCTATTTAGACTGCGGTTATATAACTCAGGGCTACAGCTCAAGATTTCCCAAAAGGGTTGCCCGCTAGGTAGTCTTGCAAAAGAATATCGCACTATTCAATTGATTCAATAAGTTTCATTAATTTTTTAGCAGTTAATTTTATAATTTAAAATAACTTCTTTACGTGTTAACTCTCTGAGATCAGCCATTGCTTTTTTGCTCGCTTTAATTTCTACTTGCATCTTAGCTTCCTTTTGCGTACTTTGTTGTGAGAAATTTTGTATCCCACTTTGGAAGCTACTCTTTTAAATTTCAATGGAATTTGGCCTTCGCTCAAAAAAGGATAGTAAAAATATGAATGAATTTTTATATAAAATTATAGACTTAACCCATATTCTTAATGAATCTATTCCTTCATGGGACGGTGGATGTGGATTTAAGAGTGAAATAAAATTAGATTATGCAGATTGCAAAACTGATGTTCAATTTCGAATTCAGCAGTTTAAAATGCATGCCGGTATAGGTACACATATGGATGCACCTGCACATTGCGTTTCAAAGGGAACCACCATCGATAAACTGCTTGTATCAGAACTCATTGCACCTTGTTTTGTTATAAACGTCTCAGAATATGCTCATGAACGTTATAGCGTGTCACCCCAAGACATTGTTAATTTTGAAAGTAAGCATGGCAAAATTATTGCAGGTAGTTTTGTAATGATTCAATCAGGCTGGGAACGCTTTTGGACGGATCCAGAAAAATATCGTAACCATCATCTTTTCCCCTCGGTGTCAGCACAGGCAGCCGAGATGCTTCTAAATAGAGGCGTATGTGGACTCGGTATTGACACATTATCACCTGATAGACCCGAAGATGGATATCATGTTCACCAATTATTTTTAGGTAATGGTAAATATTTAATTGAAAATGCGGCTAATCTTAAGAATTTACCGGCCCACGGAAGCTTTATCTGCGCATTACCTATGAATATTAAGGATGCTACAGAAGCACCTATCAGGCTTATTGCTTTTATTCAGTAATTTATAAGTATACGAAAAGGAAATCAGCATTAATTATTTTCGACTGTGATGGCATCTTGGTTGACAGCGAAATTATTGCCCATCACTCTGAAGTAGAAATTTTCAAAAATCATGGCTACTCAATTTTAACCGAAAAAAGCATTAAGCTGTTTACCGGCACCAATTCAAAATACACTCACCAATTTTGTTGACCAGTTGATGAAAGTAAGCCGCGGCACAGCGAATCCTGAGCAGGTGAATGAAGTTCTCAAGAAAAAATTAAATAGTTAAGGCACTATAAAGGTTGCGGTGATCTTGTGGGCAACTTTTTTGATATCAAATTGTTTGAGTTTCTTAACAACAAGCTTGGTTTGATCTGACCCCGTTTCGGCGGACACTTAAGGTGATATACTTACATCAACTTGAGGGGTGCCGATATGAAACGAGGAACTACGCGTTACGATGCTGAATTTAAACAAAGAGCCGTTAAGCTTGCT
>Ga0302222_10000319_pt1 | contig 28275 bp, 25 predicted proteins | sample II_Palsa_E2_2_FD_194570 | JGI IMG/M metagenome (GOLD analysis project Ga0302222, IMG submission 194570) | Peat permafrost microbial communities from Stordalen Mire near Abisko, Sweden - II_Palsa_E2_2 | ecosystem: Environmental > Terrestrial > Soil > Palsa > Peat permafrost | place: Sweden... | reverse complement strand
CCGTTCCCGCGCCGCCTGACGTGACGTAATCGCTGACATCGCTTCCTCCTTGAAGCAACAACCAAACACTCCCCCTTAACCACAAGCTATTGTACCCTCAGTTGCTTGCTGGAAGTGTCACGCACCCCCGAGGATCTCATCGCAGAACGCCAGCTCGTTTCCGCCCGCAAATCCTAGTAAAACTACTTCATCTCCCACCATTATTTCCGAGGTGGCAGCAAATCCCACGGTCACTCGGTCTTTGACGGTGAATCGAGACACCCGCAACAGCGCTATGTCGAGAGTTGGGTGGGGAATGATTTCAGACACAGTTCGACCGAGGCCCATCCCGTATTCACCGGAACGACCGTACGGTGACATAATGCGCAGATTCTGCGGAAGCGTGCCTTGCACCACATGCCCTGCTGTCACGAGAAACCCGTCTTTACTGATTGCGAACGCGGTACCTACAATATTTGCACCGAGGACCACCCTGGAGCCCGGAGTAGGCATTTTTTCGACCATGAAGACGGCCGGACGGACTTGGCGAACGAGATTTCTTCGCGATAACAACGACATTGTTATTCCTTTCAAAGGGTTACGGATCGGATTAAGAGCCGCACGATTCAGATGTGCCGCCGGACGAGAACTATACTTGCTCAGATCAGATTTCACCTGTCACATCGCTTGTGGGTATCATTTCGGAGATGCTTTCACCTCGGAAATTCAAAGGGGTCTGGAGTCAAATCCTAGCGGGTCGGAGAAGAGCAGTAGAACTCGCGGCAGCGTTTTTGAGCGAATTTCGAGGACTTTCGGCCAAAGTGTCGCAGGATATTTACAGGATCTGGACCTGCGATGGCGCATGACCCGATTGATGGCGAACCGTCCAACATATTAGCTAAACAACTCATTCTGCTTGCAATGTTATCTCATTAAGGCGTCTTCCCCGCTATTTCTTCGAGGTATATTAGAGCATCGTCTGGATCGCTGATGACGTCGCATCCGTAAGCCCGATCCAGGTGGAAAGGGCCGCGGGTGAGAGTGTCGCGCAAATCGTGCTCGGTGAAGAATGCGTTGCAGTAAGGAAGAGCAGCCGTCGCATGCTGGTGATCCATTAGGTCGTTCACCTGATGGCGCCGCCGCATCCAGCGGATCGTCGCGTGGATGACACCCATGATGTGATACTGCGGGAAGTATGTCGTGACTCGGCCCATCGTTAGCCCACTGGTTATCATACTCGCCAGAGAAGCGGCGAGATCATTGTGCGATGCTTCCGGACCGAGCGGTGAACGAATGCCTTGCTCGAATAGGTCCGCCGCGAAGTCAACAATGTCCTTGACAATAAGATCGGTCGAGCCGCCCACCTCGATTTTGTAAGTCGCTTTCAAGCTGCGGAGTCTGTCGCGCGTCCAGGCGGACATGAAATTTTGTAAGAGCGTGTGCTGCCAGTTATCTCGCTCCGCTAGGGGAATCTCTTTTGTCAGCTCAAACACATCGGAAAATTTGAGGTACTGCGTAAATTGCAGCCACAACTTTTGCTGCTTGAGATTTAATTCAGAAGGCCAATTTAGCATATCGATATGCCCCATCCCCAAGAAATGGGACCCAGGTGCCCAAATATATCGATCTGATGGCTTAAGCGTCTGATCACCGAGTAGTTTGGTCCAAACAAAATGGCTTAGTTGAACTCTGACGCGAGAAGATTTGTCGACGATGCAGATGCTGCCACAGAGTCTGTCGATGACGCACGCCGTTCGTCTGCGAGTGGCGATGTTTTGCTTCATTATCTCTGCAAACACCGGATATGAGACTGGGCAGATCACACGTCCGGATTTCGAGAGTCCCCGCAATCGCCGCCACAATTCCGTGTGTATCGGTAGTTTTGGCTGGTGGAAGGCCGCGTCTCGCAGCCAGATCCAATAGTTCATGTCGAGGTAAATGCGGTGACGTGACAGTGCGTAATCGGCCATCCTCAGACGCATCACTCGGCGATACATGTCGAGATCGATGCTCGGATCATCAATCAGTGGATCGGGGCGTGCTGCCTTCTCCTCCACATACGCCCGCTGCAAGCGCCTCACCATCGCAGGGGACAAATCTGCGTCGTCACCCAACCCTCCTTCATCGTCCGGCGTTTCGATCGACACGGGTTTTCTCTCCGTTACGGGCAAATCCCGAAGCTTAGGCGGCTCGACCAAGCATCACTGTTTCCACTCGTCATCCCAGACATCGAGCACCATGGGCGGGACGATGGCGTCAGGAGGCCGTTTCTGTGCCCGCGTCCTCTCCTCCTGATGTATGCCCAGCGAAAGATAGATTATTGCTGCCCGAACTAAGGCGATCAGGCGCATGGTCATGGCTTCAAATTCTTCTCGCCGCAATGAGACCGCCAAGTCGTCGGTCAGCCACGTTGGACCGGATACGTTCGGTCCGCTCCAAAAGTCGAGATGCAGCTTAAAATATTTGTGTTCGAGATGATTGCGGACCTCACTGAGCCTCTGCGCGTCGGGATCAATACCCGCACGAAACTCAGGTGTGTCCTCATATAGGTCTTTGCCGAGCCAGTACAATCCTCGAAGCGGCCAATTTGGGAACGTTTTGAACTCCTGCCGGATGCCTTTCTTCTTTTCCTGGTTTTCGTACCAAAGTCCGCGAAACGACACACGTTTCTCCGGAATGGCTAGGCCGAGATATGCGTTCAGCAGAAAAGCGATCTTGTCCAGTAGCGAGTAGGCGGAGCGGAACGCCAGCTTGAGCTTCTCGGTCGCGAGCGAATAGCTCGGATAGTCGAGCGTGTTGAAAAGCTGCACATTTTTATCCGAGAAGTGCGGCTCCGATTCACTCATGGCCTCATAGGCAAGCCATCGTGCCGAGCAAAACTCCTGCTTGATCTGATTGAAGAAGCCATGAAAACGTGGGCCTTGTCCAATGGGGACTACAATCGACGGCGAGGAAAGGATGTCTTGCGCAGCGATCTCATAGGCCCCCAAGTCATTGAGCGGATTCAGAAACAGTCGGTTTTTCAGACACCAGCGGCGATATTCAATTTCGGCGTCCGTAGTACCCAATGGAAAGGTCGTCATGTCCAGTGGGGTCTGGAACGCCTTGGCGGGCACGACCCGCTCAATGTCTCTACGCAGCCCGGCAAAATACTCGCCCGCCCCGGGTTCCAACGCCTCCAATGTTGATGGGTCCAAATCGCGCCAGGCTTCTCGCGCCATGACAATCGCGTGGCCATGGTCATACACCGCCTTGGCGTAACTCCAACGACCGGCCGCGCGATTTCCCCGCGCCATTCCGAAGCGAGGCTCGATATCGAGCGCTGCATTCCATGCACCGACGGCCTCGACAAAGCGTCCGGTCGTACTGTGCCAGTTGGCGAGATTCGTCAGTATCTGGCAGCGTCGAATATCCGGAAGCTGTCCAAACCCTTTTGATCGTATCGCTCGGCGAAGACAGATAATTTCTGCTTCCAACTCAGCGGAGTCCCATTGCCAGCTCCCACTGCGATGCGGGCCAGCGAGGCATTTCAACCCGTTCCAAAGATTGCCTAGGTAGTAGTCCAGCAACGTAACATCAATCTCCGCCGCGGCGGACCGGTCGATAGTTTCAGTAAGTGGTGCAAGGTGCCGTAGCACGTCTGCACGCTGTTTCGCCCACGCGCGGTCAACGGCGTTTCCGATAAATTCGACGGCTTGGTCGGGCACAACGTTGGCCAGTGTTGTCACCGCCAACACGTCAGCTAATTTGCGTGCTTGAATATCCATCTTTCTTTCGCGGTCAATCGGCCACGGTTCCTGCCGGCAACATTTTAGCCAAGCGTATTCACAAGCGCGATGATGAGTGCGCGCTGTATAACCTATAGGGTATTGCCATCCGAACCATCTGATCATGCGGCGCCTACGCCAAAAGATGGGAGTTCAAATCCCGCTCCCTACTCCGCATAAGTCGTTATTTTCAAGGAAGGTTTTGCAGGACGATTGAAAAATCGCAAGGTGGCTTAAGTTATTGATGCGGCTATCGATATGGCGATGACAAGCCGTACATGCAATTTTTGGCCAGATAATTGGAGCCAGCGGGACACCAGTGAAACTCGTAACCTCGTTTCTGAGCGAATTTCGACGATTGCCTGTCAGAATGGCGGCAAATCTCGCTAGACTGCGAGCAGCGGGACATGATTGGTGAGTCCGCTCAAGGAGAAAAGGGATGGCATCCCTGACAGGTTACGCGCCGTTTCACGCCGACGGCCCAAGGGTCCGTCTATCCAGGATACGAAAGTTTTCGAGGCCATTAACTGCTTCGTCGCCATCGCCGTCGGTCGGGGTATGCAGCGACCAACGCCGCAAAGCGGCTAAAATCGGGAGCGTACTGACCGATGGTGATGGTGACATTATCCACTCGCTGCTTCAGAGACTGAGACAGAGGGAGGGGTGTGGGAAACGCTTGAGATGTTGGAGACGCCCTGGGCGATACAGGACTTGAACATATTCAGAAATCGCCTGAAAAACAAGAGAACGGATTTGAAGGTGGTGCAGAATCCGGTGCAGTTTTGCCATCGGGTCGAGCATCACTGCCGCCGGCGCTGCAGGAAATTGTTGCTCTCTGGCCACAACTTCCGCCCGTGATGCAGGCTGCGATTCTCACGATGGTACGTGCTTCCTTGTAACCGGCGGCGAAGGTAGCCGACCTGTCGCCAACTGCAATTAGACGCTTTTTGGAAAATTATTCGCCAATGTCTGAACGCAAATCCCACACCCAATCTTGAATCTTAAAGATCGTCGGGTACGTCAAACCGTTAGAGTTTCGATCAAGGTCTGGCGAAACGATTTGCGCGGGACGCCAGATCAAGCCCAATTCATAAAGGGAAACGACCGTGGGATTTTCGCCGGGTAGTCGCAATGTCCGGCTTTGTGCTTGGAAAAACTCGTTTAGCAGTCCCCGCTCCTGGGGCGTTAATTTCGACAGTTTTTCTAAGCGAGCCTTCCGATAAGAGCGATTGCGAAATGGTGTATTTACAAAGTGCAGGACGTTTCCTGCAATGCTGAGCAGAAAGAAAATCAGGCAGAACCAAAAGAGCGGCGGTAAAACATCGGCATGAGCGTTACGAAACGCCAACAGTTTTACCGATTTAAGTGTTCGATCGGGGAGCCAAAGTAGCCCAGCCGCCAGAATCGCTGCGGTCAAAGCGATTTTCGACAGCCCGATTTTGTTAATGGCGTCCGCAACTTTTTCGACTGTTTCCTTCAGACTGCTTGCCATGTTTTAGTGATTGGACCATGAACAACTTCAACCGGCAAGTTAGATCAGAGACTCCGTTGGTTCCTTCAAGATTCTGACTGAAGGTGGCCACCATCTCGCGGCGGCATTGCACGCCGACCGACATTCAGAGCCGTCGATGGAGATGCTTTCCGAACTCCATCACCGAGCTTCAAAAGGTTGTCGATCAAACGCTCGGATCGGAAGCTTCTTTGGGCTAGTGATACCTCGGGCGAGTTGACAAGTGCTCCATGATGCGGAGCCTACTCATTCATGATCAAAATCAGCGTACCAAGGGTTGACGGAAGCTCCCAGGACTGGACAGAAACAGATGGCGTGTACTCGCGATACCTTAAGCTTCGTAGTTCGGGATACAAGGGCAAGAGCTTGGTACACGAGCTGCTCACGGACGATTGGGGCGCACCGCCTGTGGGGGTTAGGCTGACCGGGACGCTGGAGGACGGAACGCCTGTCGACGAATACATCCCGTACTCATGAACGCTATCCCCGGGCTATGAGCTATTTCTTCCCACCGCTCTGAGTTGTGTTGGTCGTTGTCGTCGGAACGACACGCGGCGTTGGGGCTGCGGCAGTCCGTCGTTCAAGCGTCTCGACCGGAACAACTCTAGGGGTCGGCGCCGCTGCAGAAAATGTTTCAATACCGCCCTCGGCGTGGCTCTCGCCGGCGCGCGTCATGTGAATGACGTTTTCTTCTTTGTTCGTTTCGGACACGTTACGTCTCCTTTCGGATATGGGGTCATTTTTTCGGTTGTGCAGCCGGCTTACTAGTCGGCGTCGGGACGGTGTTTTCCTTGATCGGGGCAGCGGGCACCACCCGGGGCGTTGGGGCACCGCCGGTGGACCGAATGTCCTCGGGCTTAATGTGGCTGATCAGGTCCTGCTTAGGTAATTCCGATTCGCGTACCATTTCCATGCTCCTAACTTGGGAATTTTCGTAAACGAACAATACGAGGGCGATAAGGCCCAGGATAAACCCAATCCAACTCAGAATATTGAATAGATGGACACACTTATTTCTGACGACTTTGCTTTGGCGCTCGGTGATGCGGTGGAAAAGCAGGTCGTCGCTGGCATCGTACTCTTTGTACTCATCATCCGCGATACGGCGATATGCGCCGAGTGCGCTGTGCGACATGAGCATGTTGGTGACGAGAAGAAATACTGTTGCCGCGAAGCCGATCCACGACGCATAAAGGAAACCAATTGAAACAACAGCGGGACTACCAACCGCGCTCCTGTAATCCTTGGTAAAGTTGAGTGAAAAACCAAGGGCTATTCCTGCTACTGTAAGAACCCATTTGTCAAATTCCTTACCGGCGTCACTCTCCATGTTGACCAATAGGTCGCGATACGCGCAATACTCCTTGTCATCGCGTTCCCGCCGCCTTGATTTCTCGTCCTCTTCTGTATTGCACTCAGTAGCGAGCGCCGAGCGACACTCGTCGCTGGGCGTTGGAGGTAAAGGCACTGGCAGGTCGATTGCCTTTTGGCGCTGCTTAGGCTGCCTGCGCGCCCTAGCCTTCATGGAATGGTCCTTTCAACCTGTGGCGTCGTAGAGCCCGCCTCAACTCCAGACATTGTATCAAATATCGACAGCGAACCAAGGCCTTTGCGCCACTTTTGTTCGGTATATTTTAAGGGGCTCAGATCAGAAGGGAGAGTCCCGCAGGGTCGCTCTGCGGACCGCTGATGGGGAGTTCTAACGGCTCGGGGTTCTAATTCCCGCGGTGCGGATCATGCGGAGACCGACGGAATCCCAACTAGTGCGCCCGCTAGGATTCGAACCCTCGACAAAACCCAGCAATTCCAACGGAAACAGTACGATTTTGGTAACCGGTGGCGTGAAAGCGTCACCAAGTCTTTCCGTGCCAATGCCTGCCGATGAAGATTTTCTCGCTCTAGCTATGGCTTGGTCCACATTACCTCAAGCTATCAAAGCAGGGATTATGGCGATGATGAAGGCAGTTTCATAGGTTAACTGGACTAGGCGCGGCAGAACCTGTTTGCGAAGCGCTTGCTACGCGCCGGACAGTGCGCCTGTTGGATTTTGGCTAGGCGAGCGCGTTGGGTTGGGCTGGCGAATTATTCGCCAATGTCTGAACGCAAATCCCAAACCCAGTCGTGAATCTTATAGATCGTCGGGTACGTTAAACCGTCAGAATTTCGATCAAGGTCCGGCGAAACGAGTTGCGCGGGACGCCAGATCAAGCCCGATTCATAAAGGGAAACGACCGTGGGATTTTCGCCGGGTAGTCGCAAGGTCCGGCTTTGCGATTGGAAAAACTCGTTTAGCAATCCCCGCTCTTTGGGAGTCAATTTCGACAGTATTTCTAAGCGAGCCTTCCGATAAGAGCGATTGCGAAATGGTGTATTTACGAAATGTAAAACGCCCCCGGCGTTGCTGACCAAAAAGAAGATCAAGCAGAACCAAAACAGCGGCGGCAAAATATCCGCATGAGCATTGCGGAACGCCAACAGTTTTACCGACTTGAGTGTTTTATCGGGGAACCAAAGTAGTCCAGCCGCCAGAATCGCAACGGTCAATGCCAGTTTCGACAACCCAATTTTATTGATAGCGTCCGCAACTTTTTCGATGGTTTCTTTCAGACCACTTGCCATGTTTCAGCGATTGGACCATGAAAAACTTCGACCGGCAAGTCACGCCTATACTTCTCTTATGACTCAACCGCCCGCTGAAAAGCGAAACATCGCTGATTTTCTGGCTCGCCACGCCGTTGCAATCGTGGGAATGAACGTTCGGAATGACGAAAGCGGTAAACGTCTGGGCGTCGAAACGGTTTTTGGCACTGGCTTTTTGATGGTCTACCGGAGCATTCCATTTCTTCTAACCGCCGGACATATTGTTCACCGCCTTGATGAGTTCCTGAAAAAGCCGAACAGCCGACTGTATGTCAACATTGTCGATTCGCTGCATTACAACCCCGAAGATCGACACGTGCTTTGGTTGCCCTACGAGGGACTGAGGCGGCAAAGCATCGGGAATAACGACGACATCGATTACGGTTTAATTTTGCTCGATACAATCACCTACGGGGGTCTCGCCAAGAACAACATCGTTCCCGTGGTTTATGAAAATTGGCGCAATCCGCCGGACATATTTCAACGATATTTTCTGGTCGGGATTCCAGCAGAATTGGTCACGGTCGAAACGAACTCCAAATTGCCGCAAGTAACGGGAGCAACAGGTGCGATGATCGAAGTGAAGCCGACCGACGATCCGCCGGAGATGCTATTAAAACCTTTCCCCCGATTTTATGGCAAAATCGATCTAACCCCCGTCGAGACCGAACCCCACGCAATCAAAGACATCGGTGGCATGAGCGGTTGCCCGATCATCGGCGTCAACTTTATTGAGGGGCGAGCTCATTACTGGTTCTATGCGATTCAAAGCGGATGGGACGAAAAGGATACCATCGCGGCTTGTCCGTTTAAGCCGTTTGCTGAGCATTTGCAGAATCAACTTGATACGGTCCTTGATAACGATGAATAACGAAATTATTTTTCGTCGGATGATGGTCGGATCGGTTGGACAAAAATGCGGACAAAAATAGGTTTGAAAGCCGCATTTTCAGCCGCGCCAACGCCGCTTTTGTTGCATTCGATTCCCCGTGACTCCACTCGAAAACCACAGTTTTACTGGGGTTTTTCAATGGACGAAAATCATTTCGTACACCTTTTCGTCCACTTTTAGACCGTTATTTTTATGCCTATCGATATTACAAATCCGGACCATCATGCTGCGATAGATGAAGCTGGGCATTGCGTGAACGCACGAAAGAACGGATTGCATATCCAATTTATTACCATTGATGTTGGCCCGTTCTTCCGCGTAGGAAGAATGGTCATCGGCCCTGTTACTCTCGTGAGTGGCGCAAATAACCTACTGGCAAATACAGAACAGCAAGTTGCGGGTACGGCCGCACTTTTAGCTTTTGGAATTAACCCAGGCCATCAGCAGGACGTGCGTGAGGCGATTACGAATGTCGCGCAAACCTTTGCTGACGCTGATAAAATCGTGAAACAAACTCAAGATAAAATCGAGCTAAAGATGCGCCAGCCGGTTTGGCATGACGCAATTGAGCGTGTGGCGGACCATCTGTTGGTGGTGCGTACGATCGAAGAGATAGATGCTGATACGGTCATTGATGGACTGCTTTAAGAGCAGACCCGTGGAAAGTCCGACATGGCCGACCACTACCGCGTCCTGATTGATCTGCCCAAGCTCGCCGCGAACGTCGCCACGGCTGAGGGTAAACCGTTTACTGCCGGCGATGCGTACCAGATTTTAATCGACCACGATTTCATTCCGCAGCCCGGCGGGTCCTGGTTTTGCGAGGAAATCAGTTTACGGTTCCTGGCTGAATCAGAGATTACCCGGATAGAGCCGGTTGACTGAGGCCGCCCCGGAATCAGGTTTCGACTTCCCGTGGCTCTACTCGACAATTCCAGTTTTATTCGGGGTTTTTCTGATGGTCAAAAACAATTTCGTCCACTCTCCACCGCCAGTTTTCGACGACTTATCGCCGTTTTCTGGGCGATTTATCGCCTTTGGTCTTACGTCTCTGGCTAGGCATCATCATTTCGATATCGAGTTCTGGTTTAACTGTGAACGGGCCAGCTTTTAATCCGATGACGTCGTCAAGTAATAAGATTGTACGTACTAAACAGCGGCGGACTTCTGGCTCGATCATGTCGGCATGCAGCCCCTTGTTGACCGCTTCCGTTAGGCGGCCCCATTGTTCGGAAAGCATTTCTGTACTAGCGATGATTAGGTCAATGGACGTGTCTGAACGTCGTTCATTGTCAGCAAAGGCCAGTAATCGATTCTTATACGCACTACGGTCAAGTTTACGACCATCAGGCGATGGCTTGTCCTGCGGTGGAAAAATGCAATTGCTGACGTACTCGATGATGCGGCGACATGATAATGCGACATGGGCGAGTTCATCCGCTGTCGTTGCGCCCTCGAACGCCTTTAGAGCGGAATGAAGCTTTTCGGGCAGTGACGGAGCGACATCTTGAAGAATTTCAACAACTCGCTCCGCTGTCGATGCGAGAAGTCCCTCAGATAACTTCCTAGCTTCAGCAGTTCGGAACGTGTCTTCTGGTGAGTGCCGTTTATCGAAAATCGTATATCGTCCGTTAAGCGCTTCAAATTCAACGTTCCCCGCCGGTCGGCGTCCACTGCTCCCATAGGCCGGCGAACGCAAATGGCACGTCAGATTTCATGCGAATGAAAAATGGTTGCTTCGGTGGCTTAGCACCTTGCCACTCGTAAAAGCCATCGGCCGGCACCAGGCAGCGCCGGCAGTGCAATGCTTTCCTGAACATGCCGCTACTACTCACCGTTTCGGCGCGGGCATTGATCGGTTGGAACTTCGGTTTTTCCTTTGACCAGGATGGTATCAATCCCCAGCGAGCCATCAGAGCCTGATATCCCTTGTCGGTCTGCCGCACGATCGGGGCGAGTTGTGAAGGTGCGACGTTGAACCGCGGGTGAATCCCGATGCCCTCGACATCTTCCAGCCCATGGCGCATGGCAGCCAAAATTAACTCTGCCCGCCGGATGGTGTATCGACCACACATTTCAGCATTTTAGCTGTCGCCGGCGGACCTGTCGTCAACCACAAAATGTTTTGATCCTGATGGCTATGGCTGAATATATTCGTGGTGCTCCGGTCTTCTCCCGCAAGAAAAGCCGGTAGCTCCCGCCCGGCAACCCCCACCCGGTTTGCCGGGTTTTTTATTGCGCCACGTCTGTTTGAAGTTGAGCAAACTAATAAATTTCGACTCCGCACGGTGTTAGGGTTATGTTCGTATCGATGTTGCGGGCGATGTTCATCGACATGAACTCATATTTTGCGAGCTGCGAACAGCACGACCGGCCCGAACTGCGCGGCCAGCCGGTCGCCATTTGTCCCATGAAAACCGACTACACCTGCGTGATTGCCGCCAGTTACGAGGCGAAAGAATTCGGCATCAAGACCGGTACAGCAGTATGGCAGGCGAAAAAATTGTGCCAATCGCTGCGGCTGGTGGAAGCTCGGCCGGAGTTGTACGTCAAGTTGCATCACCGAATTTTGGCTGCCATCGACACCTGCATACCCATCAAAGCGGTGCATTCAATTGATGAATGCGCCTGTGAGCTATTGGGCGATGAGCGACAACCCGATGGGGCCAGGCGAACCGCACTTGCCGTCAAGACCGCAATCCATGACCGGATCGGACCGGCGATGCGATGCTCAATCGGTCTGGCGCCAAACGACTATCTGGCCAAGGTGGCGGCGGACATGCACAAGCCGGATGGGCTAACGGTCATCGAGCAGCATGAGATTCCGCAGCGCCTTTACGATTTGAAGCTGGATGATCTTTCGGGCATCGGCGGTCAAATGCTCCGCCGGTTGGTGCAAGCTGGGATACGCACGGTGGAAGATTTGTACGGCCAGACTGAGCAGCAGTTAAAAGGGATTTGGAATAGCGTGCTGGGCCAGCGGATGTACGGATTGATCCGCGGTGAAAATTTGCCGCTGCCATTGATCGTCCGCCGCAGTGTCGGCCACAGTTACGTCCTGCCGCCAGACTTGCGGACGGTAGACGGTGTACATGGCGTGCTGATGCGATTGATTCATAAGGCCGCAGCCAGGATGCGGTATTTGCGACTGTGGACTAGGCGGCTGGACGTGCAGATTGAAATAATGCGCGGACAAGCTTGGTCGGCACACATCAACATGGAACCGTGTCAGGACACACTGACGATTTTGGAAGCGTTCGCAAAGATATGGCGGCCGCCGCAGGTTGAACCCATCCGGGCGGGCATCGTCCTGGGCAAGTGCATCCATGATGCTTTTGTGGCGGCTCCGTTGTTTGCTTGCGAGCGGCGGCGGATTGAGATTTCCCGTGTGCTGGATCGTATCAACAACCGGTACGGAAAGAATGCGATTTACTTTGGTGGAATGCACGCGGCCAGAGACTCTGCCCCGATGCGCATCAGCTTCACAACGATTCCCGAACTGGACAGGCCTTGGTGACGGCAAGCGGCCGTCTATCCAAGATGCGGCGACGCCAAACGCCGGGGCGATCGCGAGCCAGTCCTCACCGGCTTCCTGCTTCGTCGCCATCACCGTCGGTCGGGTATGTGCGGCGAATGCCGTGTAGCGGCTAAAATTGCCGAGGCCGACCGGCGGCGATAGGGACAGACTTCAAACCCCTGCTTCAGAGCCGAAGTCAGAGGGAGGGGTCACTTCGGAGCAGAACGATTACGAATCCCGGACAGGTCACACGGCACTTCGCGCCGACGGGCAAGGATCGTCTATCCAGGATGTAGTCCTTGAATGCGTCATTTCCTGGGTCGCTTTCCTCGCCTTTTCTTTGGGTGAGGGGCGTCGGGCGCAGGCAGCGCGGCTTGTTCTTGCGACGATTCGTAGAATTCGTGGAGTTTGGCTTGCAGGAGCTTTTTGTCGGGTAGCCGGGTCTGATACTCGGCAACCAAGGCTGGCGATGCGGCTCGACTCAAAGCGTATTCGACAACCTCGTGGTCCTTGGTGGCGCAGAGCAGAAGGCCGATGGCGGGATTTTCATGCGGCTTCCTCACGTCGCGATCGAGCGCCTCAAGATAAAACTCAAGCTTGCCAAGGTATTCAGCCTGAAATTCATCGATCTTCAATTCGATATCCACCAGACAATTGAGGCCGCGATGAAAGAAGAGCAGGTCGATCTCAAAATCGCGGCCACCAACCTGCACCGGATAATGACTGCCGACGAAACAGAAATCACGCCCGAGTTCGATGAGGAAATCCTTGAGCTTTGCGACGAGTCCGTCGTGGAGATCAGCTTCGGAATGCTCCTTGGGAAGATTGAGAAACTCGACGAGGTAGCTGTCCTTGAACACAGACGCGGCCTGGGGATGAATTTCTCGCACCGGTGGTGCGAGTTTTGCCGGAGATAACGCGACGCGCTCGAATAACGCGCCGGCAAGTTGCCGCTCAAGCTGTCGTTTGCTCCACCTCTCCCGGATACAAAGCCGAAGATAAAACTCCCGTTCTTCGTCCCGCTTGCTGCGGCTCATAATGAGGAGGTTGTGGGTCCAAGACAATTCTCGCACCAGTGGTGCGAGTTTTCGTTGGCCTCGGTAGGAGTCGTAAAACTGCATCATCCGCCAAAGATTGCTGGCGGAAAATCCGCGTGCGTTGGGCTGCCGCCGTTGAATGTATCCGGCCAATTCTTGGACAGTCCCTTTCCCCCAGCCCTCATCGTCCACCTTCTTGGCGATGTGCTCGCCAATTGACCAATAAAGGTCGATCAGTGTCGTGTTGACGGTGGCGACGGCACGGGTGCGAGCAGCATCAATCAGCGCCAGCACTTGATCGAAACCAGCCGGCGATGCCTCATTGCTGGCCTTTCGCTTGGCGAGGCTGGTTTGGTGAAGCTTCTTAGATGATTTGCTCATGCCGGTCCGTGTCCAAGGCGAGTCTCGAATGTTTATACGAAATGGTCAAGTTCTTACCGCAAATTTCATTGTGTGGTATTTGGGTCGCTTTGCGCCGACGGTATGCAGCCGTCTGTCCAGGATGCAACGACGTCGAACGCCGGGGCTATCGCACGTCAGTCATCACCGGCTTACTGCTTCGTCGCCATCACCGTCGGTCGGGTATGTGCGGCCACTGCCGTGTAGCGGATAAAATCGCCGCGGCCGAGGTATAACGCCAACCCGTGGGCACAGTCGACGTATGCAGCAGCTGTTGCACCTGGGAGCGATCGGAAGGCAGATTGCTCGTCCATGCGATACAAGATTTACGTGCAGCTCGAATCTAATTGACGGATGAATTCCATTCTGAAGCCGATCCATATCGCTGCTGGAGCAGGACCCGTCAGGCCGTGTAGCTTGAACCCATGCGAGCCTCCTAGCGATTCTCCAACAATTAGAATCAACCGGGAACACTCGGCGCTTGAGTGAGTACATCATCACGCAACGAGCGGTTTTCCTGCCGACGCCGGGCAGTGAAGTTAAATAGTTTTCGCACTCGGAATCATTCATCGCGCGAATTGGGGCCAGTGTGGGCGAGCCAAAATCGTAAACCAGACGGGAAAGTATGAGACGAATCGCTCGCGCCTTTCGCCGAGACAGGCCACCGCGAGTAATCGCGCCGGCGATTTCGATTTCAGATGCTTCTGCTAGGAGCCGCATCGATGGAAATCGGGACCGCAGGCTCGCGTAAGTCGATAAATACAAGGCCTCATTTGTTTGCAAGCTACAGATAATGAATAACAATTCACTCAGCGGATTACGCTTATTCCCATGGGCGTGATCTCTGTACCGCGCCGAAAGTGTGGCGGCGACATTTTTGATATTGGGGAATGCCCCTTGAGATTTCGGCGAAGTTGGCCTCACAGACGAGTCCCTTTCAAGAACGACTTAACGCTGCTTGCGACTTGGAAGGACATGACACAGGGAACCCCATTGGAAATCAATTTGAATTTAGCTGACAGCGACTGACATTCGGGTAGCGTGTACTCGTCTGGAACCGATTGAATGCGCAACGCTTCGCGTACGGAAAGTCGGCGAGCCTTCCAGGGGTGGAGGTGAACTTCCTGATTTCCATACCAAGCGGTCGGACTGAAGCGGTACCTGTGAAGTCTCTTGAAGGACTTATGTGCAACAAATCCTTCTGGGACTTTCTTAAATTTGGCTGAATAGGAATTGAAGAATTCGCGGCCGTTTGTCAGTTTCTCCGGGTCACCATTTCCAAGTAGCGCGGGGTAAACAGAAAGCTCGATCGGGATTCCCTCAGGTCTTTCGGGTTTTTCACCAAATGGTGAAATCTTCGGCCACGAAAGCAATCGCGCGCCGCTATAAGCTTCGATTGCAGGCCAAGGAAACCATCCGGTCTCTTCGCTGGGGAGTTTCCTGCCAAGGGCGCGTTGAGCTATAGATTTTTTGAATCCGACAACAAAGAGCCGTTCACGGTTTTGAGGCACACCCAACTCGAGGGCGTTTAGAATGGTGTAATCAACTGCGTAGCCGTGTTTTTGAAGCTGCGCGAGTTTCTTATCGAGAAACGCCCTATGTTTGCGGAATCGGTACAATCCCGCCACGTTTTCTAGTACAAAAAAGGATGGTGACAGACCGCAGATTATATCTACAAACACGGTGGTGAGAGTGCCATTTGCGCCGTTACCACCAGCATGTGTACCACCAGTACTGAAATCCGGGCATGGTGGCCCGCCAATGACACCGAATTCGCTGGGCCGTTGTCCGTCAAACGCTTCATCAAGCACAAGTCGAGCGGATAAATCGCATATGCTACTGCTGTTTGCGATCTGTGCTTTCGTTGGTTTTCCATTGATTGAGGATAGCCACGACGACATTCCATGCTCGTATGATTCGATGAAAGGCGGGAAGAGTTCGTTGGTCCAGCAAACGCGGAATCCGGCTTGTTTGAAGCCAAGATCGAAAAATCCTCCTCCCGTGAAAAACGACAGTAGTGGAATCGCCATTAGTCCTCCGCCGTCTCGCTAAAATATCCAACGGAAGGCCGATCAAAGTCTCCGACAACCGATCCGCGATCAAGTAACCGATTAAACTCTTCACAAGCAGTCTCGGGGACGAGGCTGCACCCGTGACACGCAGCGAGATTTAGCGAGTCGGGACCTTGTCCACCACTGCGCCCCATTTCCATACAAACCGGATCGGCAGAACACCAACGCGCGCCATTAAGAGCCCGGAAAAGGAGCGGCTCTAAACGGCTTGGCTTTCCCATCCGCACGAGGCCTCCGAGAGTGCCCTCGGCATCGCCGGCAGCCGTGTAGATGAGAATCCCGGCCATCGGTGCTTGTGGATCTTCAGACACGTAGAGCCGTTCCCGTAACGAAGCCGAGCTGTACCCACACTCGAAGGTGAGGCGGTTGATAAGCAAATGCGCAAGCGTGTGAAGCAAAACAAAACGTGGCCCGACCCGTCGATCTCGCAAATGGCGAGTCTGCCGCATGGAGTAGAAACGCGCAACGAGCGGCTGGATGCGTTGCTGGACATCGACAAGGGCTTCCCATTCCCGCAATCGCCTTTCATTCAGGGTTAAAAACACCCCTTCGCCAAATACGACGTACGCCGGGAGCCACTTTTCCGAAGGCTCCTTAAGACGCAGCATCCGCTGTAGTTGAGCGGGGTCACGATCCGTATCTGCGAAAACGCGCGTGAAGCCCGTCAGCGTGCGGGTTTCCCGGAGTTTGTGAACGAGTGTGACATGCTCAAAGTAGCGCGAAAACGTGGAGTCATATCGCCTGAGGTCCGCTGGCTTCAAAACGAGCTGGTCGTAATCGGCCGCGCCCACCAAGGTATCGTATTCTTGTCGGCGAAACCCGGTCTCAGCGTCGTCGCTTGCGGCCCGTTGCGCCGTTTGCCCAGACACAGAGGTTCCACAAGTTGTTCCGATAGCTGCTTCGATCTGGCGGTCTTGAAATGCGCCGAGCAGTTCTCCGTATTGTTTACGAAGTTGCGCACAAGCAGGCGTGACACCTGCTCCCTTGAGAATTCCGATGAAGGTGCTGAGCGGTGGCTGCTCCAATAGCGAAATGACTTCAGCGACGGTGGCATCTTCCCCGCGAGGAAGGTAGATCGAGTTATGCACCTGGGCAAAATAGACGTTAGCTGCGCTTCGCAGGGTGCCGCGCAGCGGCCGCCCACAACGTTCTCCCAGCTCGGTGCCAAGCCAGGGCCGGCCACCTGAGCAGAGGAACGGTACCTTGCTGGTGTCGAGCAGGCGGCTCAGTTCTGTATCCGTCCCATCCGGACTCGCGTTGGTGATGCCTGCAAGAGTTCTCTCAGGTCCCCCGTCCACCTTGATCTTTTGGCCAGCAAGCGTCATGCCTCCGGTCGAAAGCAAGCGCATGGGCGGCGGGTTCTGCGGTGGAGTCGCTGTATGAAATACCCATTCAATCCACGGGAAGTCTTGGATATGTCCGGAATCGCACATCGCTACGAACGGAACCTGCACCAGATATCGTGTCCAGTTTTGCGTCTCGCATTCCTGGCACCTTACCCGTCCCTTCGTGACAAGAGGGAGTTTACGCATCAGGCCGCATCGCGTGCAGTAGTGCCATTGCGGGAAGCGCAGAAACGGGACGGTCAAATAGCTGTTCGTTGGCGGGTCGTGCCTGCGGACGCGCCGGTGATCGGGCGGAAGGTAGAAGTGCTCGACTCCCAGGCGAGTAGACAGCCGCCATTCGTCGATCTGGTATTCGCGCTGATCTATGTTTTCCGAGTCGCCGGATTCGTGTTTGAACCAATGGTCAAGGCCGCCGCAGATTACGGAAACACCGTCGGGCAGAATCATCATCGCGCCTGGGCCAAATGGTGAAATAAGCTGTCCGCGGCGGACCGGTCCCTTAGGCATCTTCACCTTCCTCCAGCATGTAAAGCTGCGTGATCTCGACTTGGCACTCTGCGTCTACGTTGCGTAGGGACTGCGGTGTAGCCCACGAAACACGTGCTTTATCCGGTGGGACATATGCGCCTGCGGGTCGCATGAGAGGCATGTCTTCCGCGTGAATAGCGCCCGACCATTTCAACCGCTGCCAGCGCTGCCACTCCTCAGAGCGCGTGCGAAGAATGCGCCGCAACGCTACCAATTCATCAGGATCCACCGAGGATGCACGCCGCTCAAGCAGATCGCTCGCAGCGGCAATGAGCGCCGCCGGAAACGGATAAGGGCTCTCAGCTTGATCGCTGTCCCCAAGTTGCCGGATGTAGCTCGCGACCACCGCATGCACAGCTCGATCGAGAGCGGGCCGCGAGAAAGGCGTGACACTGGTGGGTTCGACCTGGGCATATAGTCGTTCGTGATAACTTCGGAACTTCTCGAAATGTGAGCGGTCTCGCGGTTTGGATGCCGAGTAGATCGTGACCACGAGCCCCGGCCGGTCTCGCTTTCGGCCGACGCGCCCTGTCACTTGGATATATTGGGATGTGGTCTTCGGCTGACCCACGACAGCCATTAGTGAGAGCCGATCGATGTCCACTCCCACCTCGATTATGTTCGAAGCGAGGCAAACATCGACCGCGCTCCCCTGTTGCGAGTCAGTCGGCACCTCAAGCGCGGTAATTGCCCTAGGAACCTCATCGCCGGGCAATCGCCCCGTGAGCTCGAGCATTTTCCGAATCGCCCTGACATCTTGATAGGACAGTCCGAGACGTTGTCTTAACGCACCCTTCAATAGGTCGGGTATGTCAGACTGGAACAGGGTTAGCGTTGTTCCGAGCTCGCGAAGACTGTTGAAAAACAGAAGCAGCGTCCACCAGGGATCACGTTCGGGGACCTGCAGCGGCTGGGGCGCCTGGAGGAGCGCCGCAAATGTGCGGACCTGCACCGTCTGGAGCGACCCCAATCCGGGACCGTGCACTCCCACATATATGCGTCCCCGTTCGGGACTGCCGTCCGCAGCGCATGCAATACGCGCAAAGAACGAGTCATCAGCATCGAGCCCAGGCGGCGGGAAAAGGCTGCTACGTTCCCGTGCATATAGCCCAAGTACCTGCTCGACAAAGCTTCGGATCGTCGCGGTCGAGCTGATGATCTTCGGTTTGGTCGCCGGCGAATCACGGCGGTCTGTGCAAAGTTCTTCAATAATCGGTTCGTACAAGCCAACCATCGAGCCAAGCGGGCCGGAAATGAGGTGCAGCTCATCTTGAATGATTAGGCCAGGTGGGGAATTCACCCTGGTACCATCGGCAGCAATGCCAAAGAGTGAACGTGATCGTGGCTTCCACGCCAGCATGGCGAATTTGTCCACCGTCCCGATTACGAGCGTCGGGCGGACTTCGTAGATGTCTTCGTCAATAACATACAGCGGCATCGACTGATGAAAATCGCACCGCGGGTCTGGGCAAGCGTACACGACGGTATGAGCGCGCTGCTCGTAGCCAATAACCTTAGGGACTCGCCTGCTGCGGCCTCTGCCAAAAAGATCTACCGGACCCATTTGAGCACCGCACCATGGACAACGGTCGAGAACGAACTGATTGTCTTTCGCCCCGTCGCCCCTAGTTAGGCTGCGAAAGACTGCGAGTGCGTCGGTTCGCGTATTTGGGGTTGTTGAACCCCCAAGCCAGATGCCGATAGAAATCTTTTCTTCTCCAAGCGCCACGACATGCTGTCGGCGCAAATATTCCATTGCACAGACGAGACGCGAAGCCCGCTGAAATTGCTGCGCGGTTAATAGACGCAACGTGTACCGCATCAGCGCTTGCACTCCCGAGTCGCTGGGATCTCGCAATCGCCGAAGAAAGATGCTGAATGCGGCGAGACCTAAATATGCTTCGGTTTTGCCGCCACCGGTGGGAAACCAAATCAGTTCGACAACATCACGATCCTCATGACGCGCATCCGCCGTCGAGCGCAGAGATGCCAGAATGAATGCGATCTGGAATGCGCGCCACGCGCAACCTCTAGCGTCGGTCGAGTTCAGGTCGAGAGGTTTGTAGGGCTCCTCAAAAACGACTGCCGATGCTGCCGAGTCGAATGACGCGATCCGAGCCTCACGGCGTGATCGGACCTGTTGAATCAGAATCGCGAGGTTCGCGAGCGTGAATGCCTTTAGGATTTTTGGATCACTAGCAAGGAGGGATAAGCCGTCACGCATCCGTACCGCCGAATCGGTACAACGGGCGAGGTGAGCGCGAGCCGTCTCGCGCAGTCGCTCGTCAAGGCCTCCGATTCGCGCTTGTTGCCCAGCGATCCACTCTTCATACGCACTGACGATAGTCCTAACCGCTCCCAACCCGTCGTCGGTCGGATCGAGACCTGCCAGAGTTCGCATGGGGGCGATTAGCGGTTGGCCTGACGCCGTTCTAATGTCAGGGGTAATGTTAGGTGCCTCAAAGACCGGCAAACATTCCGCTGAAACGGAATCCGCACGAGTCGAAGCGGCGTCACGCTTCCAATCTGCCGCACAACCGTGCCCAACTGCAAAAGTAAGTTTTTCCCGGTACAGAAGTTCCTGGGATCGCTCTTCGTCATCCAGAGGTGCGGCGGTCGGGTATGGAAGAATGGTTCCGGATGAGTTGCCCGATTCGCATTGAACGTCGATACGCGATTGGAACAGACATTGCGAATCGAGCCGTCCATCCGCCGGCTGCCGGTTGATAAGGCACACAGTGACGAGAAATTCGTCGGGACGCTTCGGTTGGGGTCTTGCGAAAAGTTCAAGCCGCAAGTCAAGGCCCGTTAGATTATCGCGAGCGAGATCGCGGGGAGACACAAGAGTGGGCACCAATTGCGGGAAGTCGGCGCGGCGGAATCGGCCCGAGATGTGGACGGCAGAGCGGAGCCACCAATCGCGGTCGCGCCCTACAATCGACACGTCCTTAATGGCATAGCGCCCTCCCGTTGCTTTCACAAACAGCTCTGCACCTTCGGGTAGACGTACCAAGAAGCTTACGGCCATGCTGCTTGGCCGGTAGGCATTCGCCGTCGACAGGTCAAAGTCGTCAGAATCGGCCTCCGGCAAGCGAGCCTCCGCCCGATCAGCAATCTTCGCGCAGTCTTGAGCTGCGGATTCGAGGAGTGGGCCTGCTGCGCGCTCGGTTCCGGGGAAATTTGAATCCGGATCGGACGGAGGAAGTTGAGCATCCAACTCCTGGGGATCGATCCTCGCCTCCATTGGGAAGAGAACACCGATGCCATACCGCTTGCTCGGCGAGTCGCGCTGGAGTATCTCCTCTCCGCTGCCCAACTGGCGGTAAGGGAGATATGCCACTTCCGCCTCGTCGAGTTGGATGTGGCGCGTGCAATCAATCTCCTGGCCCTGAGGGCATGGCCCGACAAGTTCTTGGCGAAGGCTGCGAAGCACCGTGTCGCGATTGGCAATATGGTCAGGCATCTATACCTCGCCTTTCATATCCGATCCTTCGGACCATCCAGTAACGCATTGATAATGTCCGGTTTTGCCGTCTCATGCACGATGATATAAATCCGTTCCAATGGGCGCGTCGTTGCAACGTAGAACAGTGACGAGAAAAGTTCCCCGTCGAGGTGCTCGATATCCGTGACCACGATGGCTGGTGATTCCAGTCCCTTAAAGCTTTGAATTGTCGTATACGGTATACGGCCTTGGAGGGTTTCGCCTAATGGGGCGAGCCTTTCGGACCACGGTTGCTCGGTGAGAGACGCCGAAATGCAGCGCGGTCTCGCTTTGGGCGACAAAACGACAATGTCGTCGCTATTGAAAGATTCGTTGTGCAGCCGCTCCAATACAGTCACCAGCGCTTTCCGCTGCTGAGACGGCGTTGCATAATAAGTTATTACCGGCTCGACCTGATCATCTGGGCGCAGGACGCGCGAGTAGTTCGGGGTGAGCTTCCCTAGCAAATGCGAGAGCGTTGCAATACGTGGAGTATTCCTGCAATTCACTCGCAAAGAACACCGGGCGTATGTTCCTAATCGCGCTCGCACCAGTTCTTCAATGACTTTGCGGTCCTGGCCATAGAGCATTTGCCTTTCGAAATCGCCGAACATCAGCCAATGACCGGAATTCAGACCGCCTCGCACGGCGATATCAAATATATCGAGATAAGCCGGTTCCAATAGGTCTTGAAGTTCATCGATAATCAACGTGTCAAAGCGGCCGAAATCGGAGTGCCCGTCCAACAGCCGCAAAGACGCATTGTCAGGTAGTTGGACGCGCCAGAACACGTCCTCCGCATCGGCGGGTGGCGTTACGCTAGCGACGGCGAGCATATACTGATGCAATGTCGTAACCGTGAGCTTGTTGCCCAAAAGGGCCGATTGCTGTGAAAGCCACAACCCGAGTAGTTTGTTGTAGCACAGAAACAGCACGTCGTTACCGGCTTCTACTGCCCGCCGGGCCGCCTCGATGGCAAGAACCGTCTTCCCTGTACCCGCCGGTCCCAAGAATAGCACTCGATCATTTTCCGCCATCGCGTCGAGGGCGGCGAATTGCTCTTCTGTGTAGCGAAGAATGTCGGCCCGCTGACGGGCACGGCGATCCGGGGCCTTTTCAACGAATTCGAAACTCGGCCTCAGAATTCGCGCGATCGCGGCAGACTGTTGTAAATCTGGAAGCTGCTCTGTTTCATGAAACCAACAAGACGTCGATCTAGAAGTCAAATGTGATCGGGCATTACGGAGTATTTCCCTGACCAATGTGGCAATGGGGTGCCGCCGGAATCGCCTCATCTCGATGACCTGCCACGAATGCCACTCGTCGGACGCCGTGTCGAACTCGATGTACGGAAATGCGACCGCTGACCAGAAGGGAATGCGACCGAGCAACGGGTCAATGCGCACAACTTGCTGGCGTAAACTGTGCATCGCTTCAGAGGCCTGCTTGAATGGACCGCGAGGATCACCCTGCGGGTCACCACCATAGTACCAAAGGCCGTTCGCACGCCGCAGCGAACGACACGCCTTCACTTCCAAACACAGGACGCCCAGGGTCGGCACTATAACCACAAAATCTGCCTCGCCCGCTACCTGGCGGACGTGATGTGAGATGTCCAGAGAGTGAAGGACGATCCAGTCGTTTGTGCCGGGCTCGTTCTTGAGCCGTGCAAAAATATCCTTTTCTCCAGGACTGGAGCAGAATCGCGGAATCGCAGAGGGGATCATGCGCGCCAAGGTTATTCCTCCATGTCCAACATTACGCCGATGCGATCCGCCGGCACGTCATATTCCTGGGCCGCCACATCAGTGATCTGATAGGCAGAAATAGAACCACCTCCCTGCTCCCCAAGCTCAAAATCCATTTCTCCATCGCGTTCCAGCGGTTCCAGAGATGTCGCAGCTATCTTTTGTATGAGCATCCTACGAATGAGATGGCCCGCTCGACGATGCGCGCGATCTATCTCGCCCATCGCGGACCACAGGTACTCCGTTTGTTCTGAGAGGCCTGCAAACTTCATGATTGCTGCGAAGTCGTCGCTTTGGCGAGGACGAATGCATTTCGACGACATCCAATAGTGAACGTTGGACGGTCGGGCTTGAGTCAAGGCCTGCGCGCGTAATTCTGCACAGACAAGCAACGACAATTCTCTGCGGCCGACAGAACCAAAGCGCGCGGATGCGGTGCGAATGAGACGATCCTTCCAATCGGTCTGCTCGGAGCGTCGCTGGTCTGCCATGGTGCCAAGTATGCGGTCGGCGAGTGGAGCAATGAAATCGCCGCCACCCGACGTGCGCAAGAGCAGACATAAACCTTGGTCCAGTGCGTCCACACGTACACGCCGAACCGCAGCTCGACCCATCTCCGAAGTATCAATGGTTAGGCAGGAAGCGCCATCATCGGCAGCAACAAAGACGGCGCGGGCCCCACTTAGATGGCAGAGTCGGGCTCGAATAAGCTCGTCAGATCTATCTGGACTGGATTCACTGTGTGGCGAATAGCCTGTCCCGAATGCGGGGAGCAGCGGTAGCAGATCGGGTGGGTGCAGATCATCTGCCGCAGACAAATTCGAGTCGTCCGGGGATTCTTCACTGCCAATTCGCGGCATCGTTCCGATGCTGTGGCTACTGCTTCTGTGAAGCGTGGTATCCTCGTTGTATAGAAAAAGTGGGCCGGGCTTCCAAGTATCGCGAATCCAACGGTATGAAACGACATGTACCTTTGTTGCTCGCGGGGCAGAAAAAATGTACTCAGGGAACCAACCGCATGGCCCGATCGCGACAAGGACAGCGCATTGGTGTGAACCACGGAGTTGGGATGCGCTGACGATCCTCGCATTTTGCATTGTTCTGCTAGTCGCGAAGAAAGTGGCCACAACTTTGTTCATTCGAGGATTGCGCAGAATGACCGAAAGAGAGCCGTGTTGTTGGTGCAAAGTTTCCAGCGGATCGATTAGCGGTGAGCTGGTTTCCAAGAGAAGCTGCTTTAGCTCGATGACAATACTGTTCAGTAGCACATGGGAATCAGGAAACATCTGCTGGCTCTGACGAACCGAGCGTTGCATTTGGTTCCAATCCGGCCCAATCGCCAAGCCGGCTTGTCCAAATGGCAGTGGCGTTGAACAGAGTGCAAAAGCTGTCCGTCGTAGGGGGCCGAGCGTCCGTCTCCAGAATTCATCTGTTGCCTCGTTGCCCAACGACTGAACGAGCGTCCGAAGGGCACGAGAAACCTTGGCGAGGCCGGCATGGTCCACCCAATGGCGAACGATTTCGCATCGGGAAGCATTGCCATAAACCTCCGTCGCGTTGCGGATCGATATGGATATCACGGGAGAGCCTCCCGGAACACCAGAATTTCGCCGCCCGGAGGTGCCTGCGCGTTAGGCAGTTCCCCTCCGTCGTGAACGCTATTTTGCGAGAATCTCGCATTGATGGCATTGATTGCGTCGTCGAAGTAGGGTTCCGTGCGATCGAGGATGACCACTTGGTGTTGCGCTTGCCACATTTTCCCCCATTTCAGAAAACCGACGGCGCCGTCAAACACAACTCCTGTCTCAACGTTATTCAAGACTTCGGCGCTTGGAGGGTCTGTTCCAATGGAAACAAGGGCGGAGCGGTATGTTTGCTGTGGCGAAACAAATCTGTCCACGCGGAGAATATCCTGGAGTTTGCCTTCGATAGGAGCGTCGCCGTTGACGTGAATGGCGAGCGGCGTTTTTCGGATTTCCTGCTCAAGTACGTTCCGCTGCCCGACTAGCGCGCAGATAAGGCTGGATCGCAGGCCGAGCTGGCCAGCCTCAGTTTCACCGAGCAGGCTATCAACAAACTTGCTTGCTATTTTAGTGTTATCGCGGCCCTGGTTTTTGGGCAGCTTCCATGAGCGTCCGCCGGTCGGCCGTACATTTAGGCATTGAGATTCGCCGATGCAATATGTCATTCCTCCCCCCGCCTGAGAATGGACCTGAACCCGCACCCAGAGTTTGCCGTCATATTCGATCGGTTCTTGGAGTAAGCCTTTGAGTGCTGCTTTTTTCGATAAACGGTAAATTACCGGCGTTCCCGGCGGTAAATCAAATAGCCTTTCAAAATGGTCAGGCGCGGAAACTCGATCGTGTTCGGTCGCATCATTGATGACCATTCCTAAGCTTACGAATGCCGCACCGAAGGCCCGCGTGGGAACGACGATCGCCGTAACAATTCTGCTTCCACCAGGTATCCCCGACGCGTGTTTCCTGCCGACGCCAATAAAATACTCCGCCCATTCCGGAAGGCTGTACCATTTCCCGGAATCCTCAAAATGCAAATTGATAGGTGCGATGTCGCTCATCCCGTTCCTTCCGAGGACTTCCGACGTTCACCGAAAACGACTCCTGCCGTGATTAAATCCGCGTTCATGGCAAGCCTTCGTGCACCACGATTTCGTCGGTCGTTGATGAATTTGGCTACGGAGCGGTTTTCGTTCTGCTTATCGCCACAATGGGCTCGGGCGCGCAGCGTGGACATTTCTCTGAACCCGGGGCCGGGGAAAAGTTTAGCATGACGCCGCTTTCGCGGTTTGGACGGATGATGACTATTCACGCCGAAGCTCCCCGAGATTGCTGATAAGCTTAACCGGTCTCTGGCGTAACACCCAGCCCTATGCAAGTCAACGAAGCGACAACTAAACGCTTAGGTGGTCGGAGTGGACGCCGAGAACAGGATTCGGAAATAAATGCTTCCTACCCCCTCAGAATTCGATTGTGGGGCATGTCCGTGCCAAGGGTGAGGTCTTATTCTGCCAAGCGGCTTTCTCTCCGCACGGTAAAGCAGTGGTGTTTGGCGTAAACATCACCTCTCCGCTGTACGACTTATCCACAGGGCGCCGCGTTCTATCCAGCAAGGTTTGGCCCCGCCGCCTACGGCGCTCAATTGCATTGCGCGGCGTCGGGGCAAACAAGAGAGGCTTTTAAGTATAAGAAAGGGGAATGCCTTAACCGCTTGATTTCGCTGGATCGAAAACGTCAATTTCAGATGGTCAACCGCCAAGATCGGTCGGTGAACCGTCAAAATGTGCTTGCGCTTTTGTCGTTCCTGCGCCATACTCCTGTCTGTTAAGCGACAAAATCGGAGCATGAAAATGACGCTTGAGCGCCAGATAGTTGAGATTCCCGAGAACCAGATCTCCACGAAGCGGGGATTCCCGGTTTATCGCACGAATCCCAGCGTTCCACAGGCGAACAGCTTGCCGACACGGACAAAGCGGATCAACGTTCCCGGTGGCAAAGGTTCCGTCATAGTGGACAACGGCACCGGTGAAATCAGGGGCATCGGCGGCATGGGCTTCTGGTGGGAAGAGGAAGTCGATACTACCCGCTTCGTCAAGATGTTCCTCGACGGCATCAAGCAGACGGCGGGGCTGTCTAAGAGCGGTATCCAAGTCTTTGTAGTCGTCTACCACGAAATGCGGGCCAATCCTGGCTCTGATGAAATTAAGCTCAATCAGTACGTTGCCAAGGACCACAACATCAGCGACCGGACCTATCAGCGTGGTGTCCGCGAACTGCTGGAAAAGGAATTCCTCTACCGCAGCCCCAGCGACGGCGTGTTCTTTGTCAACATCCGCTTTATATTCAATGGCGACCGCCTGGCGTTCGTGAAGTCCTATCACCTGAAGGATGCCAGCCGGCAGCAGCAATTGCCACTGCTGGATGTCACTCCCCTCCCCGCCCCTGTGGATTCCGAATAAATCGTCACCGAAGGTAGCCATTGGATTTGAGCCACGGCTCGATGGCTTGCTCCAGGATTTCGATCAGGGTGTGTGGCTCTGATTTGCTCAACTGCCGTTCGAGTGACGCCCGCTTAAGGGCGGCGAAGAAGTCAGAGCGGATGCGGGTGCTGAGGGGCACCCGGCTGATCGTCGGCGGAGCGGCTTGAGGAGCCTTATCTCCGTACACGAACTGCTTAGCCACTTCCGGGTCAACCGCTGGAGGCTGTGTCTTAAGTCCATCGCTGAGCGAGCGGCGATCTGCCATAAATTAATCCTTTGATGTTGTTGCGGTATGACGGCGCCGGCTGCCCTTAATCGCATCCGGCACCAGCTCGCGGAAAAGCCGGTCCACCTCTGCGGCCGCTTCGCGGGCCCGCGATCCCATATCCCAGATAACCGCTCCCTGCCCCGGCGCATCGGCGTAGATTTGCCGAAGAATCATGGCCGTGGATGCGATCGGGAGCTTGAGCAGTGCCGCCGCCTCCCGCATGTCCTGGGTGAGTCGGTAATTCCTGCCCACCATGCTGAGCACAATCACCGCCTTGGGGATGCCGTTGCGAATCTTCTGCGACTGGCGTAGTACCTTGGTGGCCGCGTCAATCGCCCGGACCTCCAGCATGCTTGCCTTACAGGGCACAATCGCGGAATCGGCCACGAGGAGCAGGGCCCGGCTCGTCTCCACCAGGCTGCCGGGGCCATCGGCTACGACGTAATCCGTCTCCTGCCGCAAGAGCGGCAGGTCATTGATGATCGTGTCGGCGTCCTTGAGGCAAATGGTCTTAACCTGCGGAACCGCCTCACGAATCCACTGCGATGAGGATTGCTGCGTATCGCAATCGGCGAGCGTTACTCGATGCCCCTGGCGGTGCAGCCAGGCTGCCAGATGCACGGCCACCGTAGACTTCCCCACCCCGCCCTTGGAGTTTGCTATGGCAATAATCATCGTCCAGCGATAGCACGACTTGGCGCCATCCAGCAAGCATTATTTCTGGAGGGCTGGTTTTCATGGCGTCAGGACAGCTTGCTATCCCGCAATCATGGCATCTGTTTATCATGCTGGCATGGTGTCTGTATTTCATTACATCATGGCATCCATCCGTCCTGCTGTCATTAAAGATGGATGTCCATCTGTCCTGAAAGAAAGCACGATGGAAAGATGGACAGCAAGGTAGACGGATTGCTGGATGGATTGATGTCAGGACGGATTTCCCGGGGAAAAGACATCCTAAGCAGTGCTTAGGGGAGATGTCTGACAAACATTATTGCTTGCCAGCATGATTGCATGTGCGAATGCCGATGGGTGTGCGGCTCGTGCAACTGGCTCAAGATTTGAGCATTGGAGTAGGCGTTCGCGGATGC
>Ga0302222_10000316_pt1 | contig 28391 bp, 15 predicted proteins | sample II_Palsa_E2_2_FD_194570 | JGI IMG/M metagenome (GOLD analysis project Ga0302222, IMG submission 194570) | Peat permafrost microbial communities from Stordalen Mire near Abisko, Sweden - II_Palsa_E2_2 | ecosystem: Environmental > Terrestrial > Soil > Palsa > Peat permafrost | place: Sweden... | reverse complement strand
ATAAACGCTGGCCGAATCATCGGCCCGAGTAGATATGGACAAAACAAAGATGAATGCACATCGAAGCAAGAGCAACTGCCCGATTTGAATCCTTGAATCTTTCATCTAACTTTCCTCCTTTTGATAATCAAGAACGCGGCCGCGCAGCGGTGTCCACAGTTGCGTCGCGGCTTAAAACGAATATCGGAACGAAAACGTGGCCGTACTGCCGTTGAAATTTTCCAGTTGAAGAGAAGGGAGCGCCGGATTGGTCGCAGTTAACGCGAGCCCAGCCGGGAACTGGCTGCCTACGACGTTAAAACCGTAGTAATTCCAAGCCATTGTGTAGCTGAACCCCTTGTAGATCTTGACGGCAATGGACCCATTGGGCTTGAAGTAATTGAAATTCAATGTGCCACTAGGCTGAAGTTGGTTGAGCGAAACCTGCTGCAGCGCAGGTGCCGGCGCCGGTGCGAATTGCGGCTCGTTGAAATATGGAGCAGTGCCACGCACGAAACTCCCGTCGAACCCTACCGACGCGGTAACGCGAGGGGTCACCTTCCAGATCAATCCCGCGTAAGCAAAGTGGTCTGTGCTGGTATAGGTCGAAAGCGCACCCAGCGGAACGGGAGAACCTGTGGCGGGACAAGGTGTAGTCCCCGCGGGGGGAGGTCCAAATCCTTCCGAATAGCAAATAATGGCTTGCGAATAAACGTCCCAGTAGTTGTATCCAAAATTGACGGAAAGCCTCGAATTGGGCATGAGAATGGTGGTGAAACTATACATGCGGTCATGTTCCAGGTTGTTTACGGTGAATACGTTGTCGCGATTCTCGTGAATGTCCACGGAGCCGCTGAGATTGGCCCAGGGCTTCGGTTTGTAATTGGCACTGACCCGGTAGGTTTGCAGTTGCCGAGGCGAAGTGCGGGTAAATGCGAAGTCATTGTAACCAAACTCAAAATCACCGGTAATGCGCAAGCTGTCGATTGGTCTTGCTACTGCTCCCAATAGCAGAGCGTTTCCGTTGATGACGTGGGACGAATTAGGCGAAAGCCCCGTGGGCGAGCCCGGATTGAAAATGAGTGAGCCATCCCCAGTTGGATTGGGCGTACAACCGGCGGGCAACAATCCTGCTACTTGGGTGCAGTCTCCGCGAGCGGCCAAATAGAAGTTTCCGGCATTGGCTCCCACGCCGCCTGGATAATAGATCTCCAGGGTATTGAAACTGTTGCTGTTGTCCGTGATTTTACGGTTGGAATAGAGATAGCCAATATGAGCGCTAAACCGTCTCGAGAAGTCGTACTCGAGTTCAATGGTATTGGTTTTCAGATTTTGCGCGAAAAAGTTCTCGCTGACCCCGTTCGTCACATCGGCCCCGTCGGTTATGACGTGGGACGGACAGGTGGGTCCGCTATAAAAATTGGCAGCGTTGCAATTCGAATTAAAGGCGCCGATGGGGGAGCCGAGACCGGACCCACCCGTAGTAAAAAAAGTGCCGAGAACGCTATCCCACAGCGTGGGGATGCGCCAATCGTCAAATCGGAATTGATCTCGGATGCTCAGTTTCTCGGTCACGGAATACACGCCGGACCAATCAGCGTTGACTGTGTACCGTTTCGCCCGGGCCGGCCCCGCAGTCGTCCCGCCAGGCGAGGATGTCCGCTGAGTCCATCCAATTACGGTCTCGTTGAAATCCGGTATTTTATTATCCGCCGTGCTATAGGCGATCGATCCCGAGGTTTCGAACTTGCTGAAATAGTTGGATTGGAACCGAAAGACCTCCGCAGGCATGAAATTCCGAGGCCGGCCTACCTGGCTGTAGGAGACAAAGCCATTGCAATTTGGATTGACGGTGGGCGGAGTCGTCGCCCCGTTTTCGATTGGAGAAGTAGGAGGGGTGGTGCTGACCGCGCAAGGTAAAATCTCGCCACCCGATGACGCCCAGATATTTCCCAGGTCCACCGGCGTGGTAATACCTCCGTTGATTACCTGAAAAGGAAAATTCTGGTCGGCGGCGATATTGTCTTGCTTGAAATAACTAAGCGTCTGGTCATACGACAGTGTTGTGCGCGGCAGCATCCGGAAATCCACTCCCGCGTGGTACGCGTTCGTGGAGTAACTGTAGTTCTCGTTGAACGGAGAGATCGTGCCTCCGTCGGTGGTAAAGAAACCGGGGCCCTCATCGCGGTTGCGCGAATAAGCCAACCGGAACCGGACTTTGGACTGCGGCAGAAGCGTCAAATTGTAATCCTGCATGCGGCGCACCAAATCCAAAGCGTGCGGCGAGTTGGCGACCGGCGTAGTGGGACTGAGTGCAGGATTTGTCGAAATGGGGTTGAGCGGGTTGGCGAATAAATTCCAATCCCAAAAATTCTTGTCGCGGCGGAAGAGCAGCCGAAAGTCGTACCATTTATTTTTCTCGACGCGCAGGCGGGTCACATCGTTGGGATCGCCGCCGTATCCAAAATTGCTGAAGCTCAAATTGTCGAACAAAAACCCGTCGTGGTTCAGTGAACGCATGTCCAGGGAATAATCGAATAGCCGCAATCCCTGGCCTAGATTGATGAAGGTATCGTAGGTAGCGGTGTCGCCGTTAATCCAGTCTGCGCGGTAACCAAAGTCAATGCTTTGACGAATATTGTAGCCGCCCGAATCCATGCCTTTCCCTTCGCTCAAATCATCCTGCGCCTTCGCCGCGGGAGCCAGGAGAAAGACCGCAAGGAAGACCCCGCCCCCCAGCAAACGCGCACGACTACAATATTTCATGGCTTTGTCCACCCCGATGCTTGGGCTTCCGACCGTTACCGGCACTTCCCGAACAAAGTTCTCCAGCGAAACTCGTCTCGCTTCTACTTGAAAAAGAACTCATCGAAATTCGAGCCGTGAATCTGGCTGTGGCAAAGCGTGCATGCCTGGAAAAATGTGTTTTGATTATGGAAGCTGGGCGTCCCCGGTGCTCCGCTGAAACTCGACTGCGTATGGCATTGCAGGCAGAGCATGTTTACGTTGCTGACCTTCAGCATATGCGGATTGGGACTACCGTGAGGAACGTGGCACGATTGGCATCCCTCGATCTTTACGGCTTCATGCTCGAACACGTAAGGACCTTGTTTGTCCGTATGGCACTGAAAGCACACAAAATCCTGGGTGGAAGAGGTTCGCACTTGTTTTGGTTTCACCGTTCCGTGCACGTTGTGGCAGTCGCTGCATTGAATCAGGCCTTCATTTACCCGGTGGTGAAACGGCATCTCGAACTGGGGTTTTTGTCCCAGATGGCAGGTGAAGCAAAGTTCCGGCTGGGATTTTGTAAGCAAAAAGTCCGATTCTTTGCCGTGATGGGGCGAGTGGCAGGAGATGCAACTCACGCCGTTCTTGGAATGCTCCGAATTGATTGCGTTCATGTGCTGCGCGCCGCCGGCGTGGCAGGTCAGGCAACGGTTGTTGATTTCCTTTGTAGAGGCTTCCTTGAAGGTGAATATCTTGGTGACGTCACCACCGCCCGCAACGTGAGCCGAACCGGGCCCGTGGCAATCTTCGCAGCCGTGCTTTGCGATTCCGCCTTCTTGATACGTCTGCTTCCAATGCGGGCTTTTTTCCCAGCCATTGTAAAGGTCCGCGTGGCAAGCCTTGCAGGTGTCCGCCCCCACGTATGTCGCCTGGCTGGAATCTGGCGAAGCCGCCGGGACCGCTGCCGAAGTCTTCGACTTATCCTTGGCGGCAGGAGCTTGCTGTGCCCACGCGGAAACAGGCTGGAGAAAAGCCACACCAATGGCGCCAATTATCAGCCATCTCAGAGTCTTCGAGGACACCATGCCCCCATTCACTTCACTAGAACTCACCCGAGTAGGCAGTCTTAATATAATCAGAACCCGATTTTGTCTGTGACCCGGGTCACACCTTCCATGGTTAGTTTGAGTTTCAAAGTGAAACTAGGGATTTCGAATTGGTCAGAAACTGAGGGTCGCGCTGTTGCTTTCCAGTTTCTCTCGGAACCTGGCGAGTCTCACGAGCGCAGTTTTATCGTGAATGACGATGATCGGAGTTCTTAGATCGAGTATTCGATGCTTCTTGAATCGTGAGATGACCCTTGCCACCGTCTCGCGTGAGATCCCGATCATTTGGCCAATCTCTTCTTGGTTCGCCTCGAGCATTATCTGCGCTTGGGGCTTGGAATTCTCAGCCTTGGGGCACAGTCCCAAGAGAAATCGGGCCATTTTTTGTTCCGCCGACTGGGATAGGTGGATTGTCGTAAGCTCAGCTACTGCGGAGTAGTAGATCGCGCTTACCATTTCTGCGGCGGCGAAGGCTGCCGCCTCCGTCGCGTGCAGATGTCGAATAAGATCGTCACGGGAGAGAAAACTCAACTTTGCGGATTTGACTACCTGAGCGGTAACTGCGTGGGGCAAACCCAAGATTGATCCCGGGAGACCGAGTACCGTTCCGCGACCGACCAATCCGAGGATGAGAGACTTTCCGCCCTCCGAACCAATCGAAAGCTTGACGCGCCCATCCCGGACAACATAGACGCCGAGGACTATTTGCCCTTCCGAGAAAAGGACGAATCCGTTCGGGCGAAGGACTTGGGTGTTCGTCGCTTGAGTTCCCAGAAGGCGATCAAGACAAAAATCCGAAAGGACCGGATAAGTGCTCATCCGATTTGGAAATGCGACAAGACCCTGTACGTCGGTGCCGGAGCGTTGCCGATCCGATGGTTCTTCCATACGCGCCTCCGAGCGGGCCGCTCGATTGTTTCCCGGTCACCCGAGTTCGAGTTTGCTTTGTGTATTTGGCGGCTTCTGTGACCTAGGTCACAGACAGGCGTGACAACCGTGTGTTATCCGGACTTCTTCTGAGTAGCCTGGAGCGAGAGAATCGTGCGGTATTCAGCGGCTCGTTATTTCCTCGCTGATACCTGCCTTGGTACGCTACCGCACAGAGCATACATCCAGAACGGTTTGTCGGAAAGAAGATAATGAAACCAAGCAGAAACTTGGTTCCGGCAGCGCTCAATGCGCGGCGTGCAGTTTTTAGAAACAGAAGCCGTCTGAGCGCCTGGCTCGCAGCCTCTCTGAGCCGTAGCCACCTACGACGCACTGATTCTTGCCAACAGCTCTGGCGTGGCTTATTTTTGCGGTGAGGAAGATTGTCCGGGGCTGACCGAAGTGGGAGGATCATCGGGAACGCTGAACGGCTCGCCATCGAGTAGGTAGAGACGCGCGGCCTCCTCACGCGTGAACGGACGGGCGCCACGACGGCCAAAAACGGCGATCTGGTTCCCGCTTTCATCAACAGCGCGATCGCGATCGGTTCCCTTTGAAACTGACAGGGCTGGTCCCCGTGTGTGGTACGTGGCGATCAATTTCGGAGTGGGACGCGGGCTGAAGCCGTACGAATTGGGCGAATCCTCCGGCGACAAAATTTGCAGGACCCGGAGACCGTTCGCACCGTCCGCGACGAAGGCGAAAGCGCTCGCGTCTACCATTCCGATCTTGATGTCACGTACGTCGTTGAGCCGGCCTTCGGCTGTGAACGTCTGATCGAGCTTGGGCTGCTCGGGCTTTTCAACGTCAACTATGGCGATCCCTTGTTTGCCAGCCGCTACGTAAGCGTAGGTTCGGGCGACGTAGATATTCCGGGCATCCGAAAGTGCTACCAATGCATTTTGCACGAGTCGCGGATGCGCCAGATCAGAAACGTCGAGGATTTTCAGCCCGTCGCGATCGACAACAAACGCATAGCGAAACTGAATCGCGATTCCCTGGGGATCTCTCAGAAATGGTGCACTGATTTGTGCCGCGATTTTTGGCTGCAGAGGATTGTCGAGATCGACGACCACGAGGCCACGATCGCAGAGGATGTAGGCATAAGTCCCGGCAATGGTAATCCGGCGAGCGCCCGCTAGTATTTCATCGGGATTGAACGCGAGAGCTCGCTTCAGAAAGTTATTTTGAGGATTTCCATCGAGTAACGTGCTCACACCCGGCCGCTTACTCTTGGGATCCGGATCTCCGATGACGATGAGGCCTTCGATTTTATCCGCGACATATAAGAACGAATACAACGGATGAATGGACTGCTCTTCGTTTTCGGGGCGATGCGTGCGAACTGGATCAACCGCCAAGGTGGAAGGGCTGGCGACGGCAGTTGCGTATTTCGTTGGAACGTAAAAACGCTGGCCCAGCGGTGAAACAGGAGCGGTCGTAGTTCGTTCCGAGAAGTTCTTGTTATCAACGTTGGCTACGTCGTAGACGCGGAATCCGCCCTTCCCGAGAGCGGCGTAAAGATATTCACCGCGGAGCTGCAAATCCAAAATGTTACCGGGGTGATTGTAAGCTTCCCTGAGCTGGCGATCGTGTGCCACATGGCGTTGATAATCTTGCGGGTAGGCGACACGCTGCAAATAACTGCCGAAAATCGCGGGAGGTTCGTCATGCTCCGCGACCGCGACGGCGTCGAAACCCTTGCTACCTTCGGCAACATAAATGTAGCGGCCCATGAAATTCAAAAGATTGGTGCCCTGCAACAACACCTGGGCCATCCAGGCGTTGTTGTCATTTTTGTCCGAGATGTGGCAGTCGTCGCAAGCTTTCGTTTCCTTCCCGCGCACAGTGTGCGGAACGAATGTGCTGAACGCGGTGCCGCTGAGGCCTTCCGCCGAAACCGTCTGCTGCATGTAATAGAGCCAGTCGCGATTCTGGTTTTGCGAGCTGACCAGAATGGCGCATGACGACCGTACCGGCGCAATACGGTGTCCCGTGACCGTCCCGTCAATTCCCAACATGAAGCCATCGTCGCGCAGGACTTGAAAATTGTAGCCCGTCCAGTTGCGTGTCATCAGGCCTTCGTTGTGCAACATGGGCTTGCGCTCGTTTCCCCTCATCGAGAGATGACATCCAAAACAATTGGGCGTCCACGATGTATGGCAGGCATAACAGGTCATGCGACTATTGGAATGCGCCAGCTTCGTGGAATCAACGGGAACATCGCCCCAAGTCTTGCCGTCGGCGCGAATTGTTTTTGCCCATTGTGATTTCTGGTTGAAGTGTTCGTTGCCTGGCGTGATCGTGTCGAGGACCTGCACAACTTCCCATTCTTTTCCTTCTTCCACCATGGAGCGCTGAAATAATTTCCCGTCGCGGTACTCAAAGCGGCGAGTGCTGAAAGGCGTACGCAAAGCGTCAAAATGAGTTCCGCCCGCCGGTGATGCGGGGCCGGAAGAGACCAGACTTGCGCGACGAACGATGGTGCCGTGGCAGTCCGTGCAGTCCAGTTCGATCGCTGCGCGCGGCTCTGCGTATAACTTTCCGTTGCCGTGAGAATCCTGCTCGAAGTGGCAATCCACGCACTGCATTCCCTTTTGGAGGTGAATATCGGCGAGATGCACGGCCTTTTGGAACTTATCGGGATCCGTTGGGTCAACGATTTTATTCGCGTCATCGAGCAGATTTCCTTTGCGGTCGCGCTTATAAACTGCACGGAAAACCCAGCCATGGCTGTGGAAATCGGCGAACTGTGATTGCTTCAGTTTGCTGTTGAATTCGGGGCTACCGAGACCCGCGAGGAATTTCGATTCGGCCCATAGACCGCGCGCCGCTGCTTCTTCCGGATTGCGCAACGAAACCTGGTAACGCTCCTCTGGTGTCGGGTTGTGTTGCGCCAGGGGATACATTGATTCGCCATCCGCTTCGTTGTCCCACCAGGTGTAGCCGAAGTATGTGGTCTCCATGTTCGTGCCCGGATGGACATGGCAGATCATGCATTGGCTCGACGGAATTTGACGCGTGAAACTGTGTCGGATTGGGTGGCCAGATTCATTCCTGGGAATCGTGGGATCGGAAGAAAAGCTCTCGCCAAGATGGCCGAACTGTGCGTACTGCGCCGAGTGTTCCGGAGAGCGGTCGTTGGCGTAAATGACGTGGCAGGAAGTGCAGCCGCTGCCACGATAGTCACCGGGCTCGTCATTTGTGCCGGGCAATGAGAGCATCGGATCGAGGAGCCGCGTCTTTTGCAGTCCCAGAAAAACCGGGTCGGTTCGAAGCAGCGTGCCGAATCCGCGCTCGCCCAACTTCTCGTCGGGTCGGCCTGATTCTTCTTCACGATCCGGATTTCCAATTTCTCCTTTTTTCATGCCGCCGCGCTCGAAGACGCGCAACACGTTTCCCGGTTGGGAAACCTCCCAGCGTTGGAGAGGAGTCAGTTCAGCAACAACGCCCTTGTCGCGCGTTTCGTCAACTGTCGGGGCCGGGATCGTGCGTATCGCCTGAGGCGTGCCATCCGCTGAATAACTTTCGCCAAAATGAGCATTCTTTAGGGGAAAGGATCCGTTGTTATAAAGCGCAGCGCCCCACAGCATTCCGCCGTGGGTCATCATGCTGGTCTTTACTTTTAGAACTTCCGCTGCGTGGCATCCATTTCCGCCGCAGGTTTCGGCTGCGACGCGCAAATCGCCAGGGTTCACGAAGCGAATGTATTCATAGCTTTCGCGCAACCATTTTGTGTAAAGGCGGGGAGGATTTGCGGAGGTATCGGCGAGCGCAGGGTCGTTCGGTTGCGGATGCGCGCGCTTTTTGATCCCTTCATACTCAGCGGAGGAAGTTGTCACTCCGACTGGAGCAATTGCAGTTGTGTCGCCGCCGTGACAATCGATGCAGGCCAGGCGCACGGTACGCGTGGCATGCATCGAAGGCTCATCCGTTGTGGTGTGACAAGAAACACAGCCGGTATTTTTCCCATCGACTTCAGATTGAGTTTGTCCAAGCAGGCCGGGCTTCTGCGAATCCGACTGCGATGCACGCATGCGGCCTTCGAAAATCGCCATCGCGAACAGGACACCGCCCACGGCCACGAGGGCTGAAAACATTCGCGCCGATCGTTGTATTCGAAAGCTTGTGCTGGCAGTGAGTCGGAACATAGTCGCGTCTTGTGCTTCTTCGGGCAAAAGGCCCGGCATTTCCAGATCAGAATTGGAATCGCACGTCCGTAAAAATCGACAACATGATCTTGCCCGTGTAAATGTCCTTCAAGCCTTGCCCCGGCACCAGCGCCGCGGCACCGGCGGTGATCGAGATGTTTTCGGTTAGCGGCGGCCGGTAACGCACCCCAAAACTTGAATCCACCCCGATGCCGTGATGAATTGGAGACTGAAACAAAATTTGCTCCAGCGTTTCGGTTCGTTCGAAACGCAGGTAATTTACGTTAACGAACCCTCGAAGTTTGGGTGTCAAATCGAAATCCGTCCCCGCATTCGCCAGAAACAACCCCGGATTCTCAAAATTGGCTTGGCCCTCGTTCTTGCTGGAGCGAAGATCGGGCAGAAGACTGTCACCCGCGGTTAACGCCACGCCGGAGCCGGTCAGCCGAATACTTTCACGTTCCCACAGGCTGAAAATGCCGCCGGCAAATTCGGGAAAATCATCAATCGAATCAAAGCCACGAGCGCGCCCACTCGCCGGATTCGCAGAACCCGAAGCGTAGAACGCCGAACCTTTGAAACGAATCCAGTCCTTATCCAGGGAAAGTTCGAGCGCGGCCATTTGCGCGTTAATCACCACCGGACGCCCGGCAATGGGATTAAAGCTGTCGTTGCCGAAGGCCTGGTAGAACGCATGCGTCAGATTGACGGGTCCGATGTGCCCATCGCCAGTCCAGCCGACGTACGCGGCGTGAACGCTATGGGGCCGAATCATCCCGCCGGAAAATACAGCGCCGACAGGGGAAGGGCGCACGAGAAACCCATTGTCGTCGTAATGAATCGTCGCCTGGTCGATGTCATAATGGACGCTCACCTGCGCGGTGTAGCCCTGAAACAGAAAATCCTGGCGATAGAGATTAGCGATAATCACTTGCTGGCCGCGCAGTGCCATGGAATTCAGCCCGCTGTTGGTATTCTTTTCGAGCAAATTGAAATACGCGGCATTATATTGCCACCGATTTGAATCCAGATTGCCGAAGAAACGCACGCCGGGTTGTTCTTCTACAAACAGAAATCCCCGGAAGTCGCTGTTGAATCCTTGGATTCCAGCGCGCACCGAAACGAAATCATAATTGGGTCCGATGTCGTGCAGCTTCAATTCGCCGAATGCTTCCTGCAGGCCGATGTGCGAATCGAATCGAGACGTGCCGTCACGCACGTCCACATTGACGATGCCGAGTTCCCGCACTTTCAAGTAATTCAGGCTTATGACCGGCGTAATTCGGATCCGCCAATCGACCGGGCGGAATGATGTGTCGCCGTGAAACAGATCAAATGAAAAAAGAAATACTTGATCCAGAAAAAACTGGCCGCCCTTGCCAAAGAAATCGCTGCTCCCGGGCTGGGCCGAGCTCACATTGCTTGGGACGGGCAAGCGCCGCCCATCGACGAAGGTATCGCTGATCATCGTAAGATTTAGAAATGTTTGTTTGCCGATAATGGGCACATCGCCCTTCAATTTGTTCTTGTTGAAGGGATCCCATGTTCTGCCTTTTACGTAGGGGTATTCGCCGCCGATCCCGTAACGATCCCAATTCGGCATAGTGACAATCCATCGATCCGGTTCAGTCCGAAATACCTGATCGGGGGACGGCAGAGGCACAGACCTTTGTGCGTTGTCACTTGGCGGGATGCCCTGCAGCGCGGGCGGTACTTCCGGCTGCGAGGAGGAACTTTGAGTGGCGCCAGCGATTAAGTTTCCGGAAGGTAGTTCAGGAATCTGCGTCGGCGTCGGGGCCGTTATCGAAAGCTGTTGCAATGCAATCTCACAAACAACGTCGTCGCCAACCTTCAATTGTATTTCCGGATTGGAAAAAACCTTATAGCCGGAGGCGCGAACGATCAAGTCGTACAAACCCGGCGGAACCGAAACAAACCGGAAGACTCCTTGGGCGTTGCTGACCGTTGTTAGGATGACCTGCGTGGACATATTTTTCAGCTGCACATCGGCGCCCGGGAGTGCTTTTTGGTCTGAGCCGCGCACGATGCCTTCGACCGCAGCTTTGTTTGAAAGTTTCTGTCCGGGCAGCCTCTGGTCAGGCACGGATTGCTGCGGCTCGGGCGGCCGGCCCGCCGCCGCGAGCGCCGTGCCGGTGCCCATAATCAGGCAGGCGATTCCGCAACGGAACACGGCTCTTGTTGTTCTGGAAATGAAAAATGCGGAGTGCAATCTAAGGGTCCTCGTGTGCGAGCCCACCTATCCAGAAACCTGGCAGTAGCTAACACCGTTATTTCACGGTCGACAAGTGTTTTCGAGATGAGGCGTGCTTATAAATGAGGGAGCAATTTCCACTTATGGCGCAGACAACTTTGGGCACGTTACCCAAACATTAATTGAGCCTGATTTGCGAGTGTGGTAGGAATAACACAACCATTCCATGCAAGCCAAAAGCCAACCCACTGCAAGATCAGGGAGCCGGATACCGAGTTCTGTCGGTGATGATTTGTCGCGCGTTGGCATGATTCTGACTCTGTGCTTCGCGCTGGGGAGTTGCAGTGGAGGCGGCTCGGCCAATGTAATGCAACCACCGCCCGCGACTCAAACTCTGACAGCAGCCGACGTCACAATGATTGTGCAAGCGGCTGCCGCAGCTGCGCAGTCCCAGGATATGGTCGTCGCCGTGGTAGATCGGCTGGGCCGCGTTCTCGCGGTGTACACGGAAGTGTCCGCGCCGGCAATGCTCCCCGGAAATTTCGGCGCCGCAATTCCCTCCGACGAACTTGCGGTGAATCTGGCGCGCACCGGAGCTTTCTTCAGCAACGACCAGGCCCCGCTTTCGTCGCGTACGGTGCGATTTATCAGCGGCATTCATTTTCCGCCGGGAGTAATGAATTCCGCGAGTGCGGCGCTTTACGGAATCGAGAACACCAATCGTGGCTGCACTCTTGCGCCGGGTTTGGCGGCTACTGTTCCGCCGAGCACTACTATCGCTGGTGCATCTCCCGGATTCGGAATCATAACGGGCAAAGCGGATCTAGATGACACGCAGCCCGAGGCCGTAAATCCCGGAGGCGTGCCGATTTTTAAAAATGGGCAAGAAGTGGGCGGGATCGGGGTCGCCGCCGCAGATTCGGCGCTTGCAGAATATGTAGCGTATGCTGGCGCAGCCATGCTCGCAAGCGGTGGGCCAAGTCCAGCCACCGATGGGGTCGGATTTCCGATTTTTCCGGCGCCGGGTATCGTTTCGATTGCAGGAATTACGCTGCCCTTCGTGAATCAGACTTCGGCGCCCAGTGGCGTGACGACCGGCACATTCGACCCTGCAGATTTTACGGTGGGGCCGATTGCGGGCCCAGGCGTTCCGCCGGAAGGAAATTTGATCACCACAACCGCCGGTCCGATTGGTGGCCTCAGCGCTGCGGAAGTCGCACAAATCATTAACAACGCTATTGCGACCGCCAATACGACGCGCGCGCAAATCCGCTTGCCCATAGGAGTAAAGGCGAAGATGGTAATCGCGGTAAGCGATCTGGACGGCACTTTGATCGGCTTGTACCGCATGACAGATTCCACGATTTTTAGCATCGACGTGGCGGCGACGAAGGCACGGAACGTAATTTATTTCAGCGGGACGACGCGGCAGCCAGCGGATCTGAATCAAGTACCGATGGGAACCGCGGTGACCAATCGAACGATTGGTTTTGGCGCGCAGCCTTTCTTTCCTTCGGGAATTGATGGCACTCCGGCGGGACCTTTCTTCAACCTGTACACGATGGACACGGCGAATCCATGCACGCAAGGATTGCAGGTACCTGGCGCGGCGTGGCCGAAAGTGAACCAAAGCGGGATCGTTTTCTTTCCGGGATCGGAGCCGCTGTACAAAAACGGAGTCCTGGCTGGCGGGCTGGGAGTGAGCGGCGACGGCGTGGATCAGGACGATTACGTAACGGCAGGTGGCGCGGCGGGATTCGAGGCTGACCCAACGATTCGCGCCGATCAGATCATCATTGATGGCGTGAGACTTCCGTTCCTGAAATTCCCCCGTAATCCGACGGATTAAGCAGTTTCCTGCCACGACGATTGGAATGCCGCGCTATCCCTGACGAACTTTATGGCCGGACAGGTTCCCAAGTCCGTCGTATGCCGCGTATTTATACATTTCCGATAGCGTCGGATAGTTGAAGACAAAGTCAATGAAGACGTCGATGGTCATCTTCGATTCGAGTGCCATCATGCCCAGGTGAATCAATTCCGTGGCCGTGTCACCAATGATCTGCACGCCGAGCAACCGTTTATCGCTTCTGGCGAAAAGCAGTTTCAGCAATCCCGCCGAATCGCCGATGATTTGGCCGCGCACGTTATTTGCGTAATGGGCGCGGCCCACTGCAAAATCGATTCCTTTTTCCGTGCAGCTTTCTTCCGTTTCGCCCACCGCCGAAATTTCCGGAATTGTATACACGCCCATGGGCAGAAGCGAGGCGACTCGCTGCTTGTAGCTGAAACCGAAAGCGTGGCACACCGCGACGCGCGCTTGCTCCATGGACGTGGACGCCAGCGCCGGGAACCCAATCACATCCCCGGCAGCGTAGACGGTGGCCGCGGAGGTACGGTAGTCGTCGTTCACTTCAATGTATCCGCGCTTATTCAGCGTCACGCCTGCTTTTTCCAATCCCAGCTGGCTGACAGCGCCGCGTCGCCCGGCAGCGAAGAGCGCAGTTTCCACCGCGAGCGTATTTCCGGATTGCAACCCGATGCGGACGCCGTTCGGCGTTCGTTCGATCTGCGTGGTTCGTTCGCCCAGATGAAAACGGACGCCAAGTTGCGTCAATCTTTCGCGCAGGCATTCTGAAATTTCTTTGTCGAGAAAAGGCAAGACACGGTCGCGTCCATCTACCAGGTTAACCTCAACGCCTAGCGCTGTGAAAATCGATGCGTATTCGCAGCCAATCACGCCGCCGCCCACAATGGCCATGCTGCGGTGTATCGAGCCCATTTCGAGAATGGAATCCGAATCAAAAACCACTTTGTCGTCGAACGGAATGTCGGGCGCGCGATGCGGCGCCGAACCGGTTGCAATCAACACGGCGGAGCCTCGGATGCTCTGCCTCTCTCGACCCGATTTTTGCACCGACACGATGTTTGCGTCCTCAAAGGACGCTACCCCGCGCATCAACTCGACACCATGGGCGACCAAATTCTGCAGCACCTTTTGGCGTTGCGCTTCGACGATCACGTCTTTGCGATGCATGAAATTCTTTACCGTGAGCCCCTCTTTTAGTGAATAGTCCAGACCGTAGAGCCCACGCTGTTTGATTCCCGAAAAGTACAATGCCGATTCGCGAAGGATTTTACTCGGAATCGTGCCGGTGTTTACGCAGGCCCCACCCAGGCTAATGTCATGTTCGATGAGTGCGACACGCTTGCCGAAGTATGCTGCTTGCACGGCGCCCTTTTCTCCCGCGGGGCCGGAGCCGATTACGATTAGGTCAAATTGCTGCACTTAAATGTCTCCAGGACTAACGCAACAATGCATTCACTTGCTGCATGCGCGCGGCAAATTTCGCGGGATCGTATGCCGACGGATTTTGCAATTCCTGAAACAATCCGCCGATGGCGGCGCGAACTTCGGACGAATTGGGGAGCTTCTCGTTTCGATCGTAGGCCACGAACAACGATTGCATGGCCATGGCAGCTTGCGCGGCGGCGTGTTCGCCTTGCGCGGAAATGCCGTCGGCATCGCGGGAAATTGTCCGCATCATCTTTAGGGTAGTAGCTGCGTCGCTCGGCGTCGTGTCGACCTTCGCGGATAAATCAGAAACAAGCTGCGCGGAATTGGTTGCCGCGGATGCCACGGCCTCCCTATCAGGATTCAGCTGACTCATCAGTTTCGCGAGTTCCGCAAGTTCGGCGTCAAGCTTCGCGGTTCCATCCGTGTCTGCCTGCGCGATCAATTCGTGAAAAATCGTGTAACGCGACGGATTCCACGGCGGGTCGCCCGGTCGCCGCCCGGGATATCCACGCGCCTGCCGCCAACTGTCTTCGGGCGTGGTAAGACTGTGGTGACAGGAGTAACACTGCAATTCAGAATATTCCGGCCACGGTTTGCCGTGGGCACGGGAGGCGAGACGCAACAGCGACTGCTTCAACTGCACGGCCTGTCCCGTGCTCAATTCATGTACGTCATACCACGGATCGGTGCTCGGAGCTTCCCCGGGTTCACCGGGTTCCTTCCAGTGACGCGGCATCACCGCCGAAAATGAATCGAGTTCGAAATATAAATCCGGGTGGCCGGCGGCGATCATTTCGTGGTCCACGGATTTTTCCTCGTTGCCCAAATGGCAGCTCAGGCATTTTTCCGCGCGCCTGGTCACGTCGCGCACGTCGTACATTCCTGCCGCGATGGATTGCTGATGCGTCCAGCCACGTTCGGTGTGCGGACCCAGCCAGGCGGCCGCGGGACCGTGGCAATTTTCGCAGCTCACGCCTTCACTGAGATCAAATGTGCGAGCGCGCTGCGCAACCGGAACGTCAAGCGCATGGCAGGCCAGGCACTTCGGCGCCGTTTCTGCCTTCTTTAGCCCCAGGATTTGAGCCATGCGCTCGCCCGTCGCGCAAGTAAGTGCTGAGTAAGCTTTCGAGTGCTTATCCTTCACCACCCACGTGCTGTACTCATTCTGCAAGACGCGATTGTCGCTTCGGGGAGTAAGACTGCCATGACACGTGGTCGAAGCACAGGAACCGGGACCTGTGTACTGCACGGAAGGAGTGGCTTGCGCCTTGGCCGACGGAGCGACGAGAACAAAAACAGCGAAGAATGCGCCAGCGGGCACGAAACCGTGGTCGGAACGCCGGCGAGGAGTGCTGGATTTATTCTTCATCTTCGACTGGACAGAGCATTTACGCCAAAGCGCGCGGTAAATCCGGCTTCTCGCGAATTTCCGAATTTGTACTACCGGATTCTATCGCAGTCAACCGCCTTGATAGCGGTTTCCGCAGCAGCCTTCGCGCAAGAATAAACTCGATCGCCGGCCCACCGGCTCGTCAGCCGGACGTATTATCCTTTACTCAACGAAAGTTCGCGTAACAGTTGTATTCACAGGCATGAACGAATAATCTCCCCCGTCAGGGGACCGTCCATTGATTTTCACAAAGCTCCGGGAAATTCAGCGGCAGTTCGGCTACCTGCCCGCTGACGAGCTGAAGGCGCTGGCCTCGAAAATTGATGTGCCGCTGTATCGACTGCACGGCGTGGCCAGCTTCTATCCTCATTTTCATCTGACTCCGCCACCCAAAGTGGACGTCCGCGTCTGCCGGGACATGTCTTGTCATCTTCGCGGCGCTGACGAACTTCGCAAGGAACTGGATAAATCGGCCTTGCAATCCGCCAATCCGGACGTGGCAATCTCCAGCGTGTCATGTCTCGGGCGCTGCGATCGGGCTCCGGCCATCGCTATTAACGACCAAATATTCACGGATCTCGCGGCGATTCAGGTCCACGCAATGATCGGTGAATTGCTCTCAGGCGTGCCGTTGTCGGCCGGCCCCCATGCGAATCACCGCGTATCGTGCGCGATTGATCCGTATCAATCGGAAGCGCCATATCAAGCCGTCAGAAATTTCCTAAAGAGCCGGGATTTTGCCGGGGCACTAGAAATTCTGAAGGCGTCCGGCCTACGCGGTCTGGGAGGCGCGGGCTTTCCCACCGAATCCAAGTGGCAGATGGTTCGTCAGGCGCAGAGCGCGGAAAAATTCGTGGTGTGCAACGCCGATGAGAGCGAGCCCGGAACATTCAAGGACCGTTTCATACTCTCCAAGATTCCGCATCTCGTTCTGGAGGGCATGATTCTTGCCGGGTTGCTGACCGGGGCGCGAAAAGGAATTGTGTACATCCGCCATGAATACGAAGAGCAGGAACACATCCTGGGTGAAGAAATCGCGCGTTGCAAGAATATGGGGCTGCTCGGCGCGAATATTTTGGGTACGGAACTATCCTTCGACATCGAACTTTTCGTCAGTCCCGGCGGCTACATTTGCGGTGAGGAAACCGCGCTACTCGAAGCTCTCGAAGGCAAACGCGCCGAGCCGCGCAACAAACCTCCGTTTCCGGTACTAGAAGGTCTATGGAGCAAACCGACTGTCATCAATAATGTGGAGACATTCGCCAACGTCCCGCCAATTCTGCTGCGGAGCGTGGATTGGTACAAAGCGCAGGGGCAGGGCGGTGCGGCGGGCCTGAAATTTATCGGAGTGAGTGGTGATGTGGTCCGTCCCGGAGTTTACGAGATACCGATGGGCCTGCCAGTATCAGACGTGATTTTCAAATACGCTGGCGGCCTGCCAAACGGCAAAAAGCTCAAGGGCTTTGCGCCATCGGGACCATCTTCCGGCTTTTTGCCCGCCTCGATGGTGGACGTTCGGCTCGATTTCAAATCCTTGGCCGATGCGGGTTCGATGCTGGGCTCCGGAGCACTGGTGGTGTGCTCCGAGGACCGCTGCATGTTGGACCTCGCGCTGAACACGACTCAGTTTTTCAAGAATGAATCATGCGGGAAGTGCGTTCCCTGCCGTGTGGGCTCGCAAAAGTTGGTTGGAATGCTTTCGGCGTGGACCCACGGAAAAGCTTCGGCCAGCGATTTAGCGCTGATCGATGAACTAACGAACGCGCTGCGGTTGACCTCTATATGCGGGCTGGGACAAGTTGTGCCAGCGCCGATTGCGTCCGTACTGAAACATTTTCGCGAAGAAGTTGATTCTCATATCTTACGACAGGACTGCCCTTCGGGAGTCTGCCCGTGCGGCACATCCCCGAGGCGCGAATCCGCTTTTGTGGCGAGGCCAGCGTGAGCGCGGCGGCTATGATCGAATTAACCGTCGACGGGAAAAAGATTTCGGTGCCAGCCGGAACCAGCGTTTTCGACGCCGCGCGCCTCAATAACATTGAAATTCCAACTCTCTGCCACCAGCAAAATGAAAAGCCTGTGGGCGTGTGCCGTGTGTGCGTCGTGGATGTTGGCGCGCGAGTCTTCACGGCGTCGTGCGTGCGGCCCGTCGAGCCGGGAATGGTTGTCACTACCAATTCAGAAAAGGTGAAACAGGCTCGCAGCACGCTGGTGGAGTTGCTCATGGCCGACCACCCGAGTCCCTGCGCGCGCGAACGCCAGTCCGGTGACTGCGAGCTCGAAGCTCTGGCCAAACAGAATGGCCGACTGGCCTCGCGCTACGCTCCGCTGGGCGCGCGGCGCGGCGTTGACGAATCTTCGATGAGCATCGGCGTGGATTTCGACGCCTGCATCCTCTGCGACCGGTGCATTCGCGGTTGCAGCGAGGTTCGCGAGAATTTTGTTCTTGGGCGCATGGGCAAAGGCGCGACGACCCGCATCGCCTTCGACAACAATCAACCCATGGGCGAGTCTTCATGCGTATCCTGCGGTGAGTGCATGGTTTCCTGCCCAACGGGCGCGCTGACCAACAAAATTGTCAATCAGACGCAAATTGCGGAGCCGGGAGCGGAATCGGTCGCTCTTGAACAATTACAGGAACTTCCATTTTTCGAAAACGTCTCCGGCACATTCCTGAGCCTGAATCGAAACGCAGTGGTGAAGAGGCACTTCAAGCGCGGTGAAGTGATCTGCCGCGAAGGCGAATACGGCTCTACTGCATTTTATATTTTGGATGGCGAGGCGAGAGTGTCAATCGCGAGCCCCATCGCGCACGTAAAAACCAAAGGAGCGGTGAAACGATTCTTAGGCAAACTTTCCAGCCGCCTGACTCAACGACAAAACGATGAGCGCGAGGAAGAGACCAGCCAGAATTGGATTCATATTGATGCACCCGTGGATTTGAACTACGCAAACCCCGTCGCGATCCTGAAGGCCGGGGACCTTTTCGGCGAAATGACGTGCATGAGTTTGTACCCACGCTCCGCAACCGTGCGCGCCGAAACGGACTGCACCATGCTCGAGATGCTGCGCAACGTGCTCGACATCATGCAGCGCAACAAGAATTTTCGCGCGCAGCTCGACCTATCCTACCGGCAGCGCGCGCTTGGAAGCCACTTGCGCGCGGTACCGCTATTCGCAGAACTGACGGATGAATTTATCGAAAGCCTCCGGGACAAGGTCGAGCTATTGCGATTCACGCCGGGGCAAGCGATCTGCCGGCAAGGGGAACCCGCTGACAGTTTTTATCTGGTTCGGATCGGATTCGTGAAAGTCTCGCAAACGCATCCAGGCGGCGAGATGGTGCTCGCATATCTTTCGCGCGGCGACTATTTCGGGGAAACCGGGCTGCTGAAAGGCGATGTGCGCACGGCCACCTGCTCGGCGCTTGACCATGTGGAAGTGGTGCGCATCAGCGCGGACGATTTTGCCAAGATGAGCGCCGAATTTCCGCGGGTGCGCCAAAAACTGGAGGCCACCGAACAAGAGAGGGCGAAGATGAATCGCGACCGCCTCTCGATGGTAGACAGCACGCCGCTCGATAGTTTCTTGAAGCAAGGCTTGATGGAGGCGCAGAGCCTGCTACTTCTCGATCTGGATAGTTGCACGCGCTGCGACGCTTGCGTGAAAGCATGCGCCGATGCACACGATGGCGTGACGCGACTGGTTCGCGAAGGGTTGCGCTTCGATCACTATTTGGTGGCGACATCGTGCCGGCAATGCCTGGATCCACTGTGCATGGTGGGATGCCCTGTGGGCTCGATCCGGCGGCGCAACTCGCTGGAAGTTATTATTGAAGATTGGTGCGTCGGTTGCGGACTGTGCGCGGATAACTGTCCCTACGGGAATATCAATATGCACCCGTTCAATGTTTTTGCGGACGTGCCCGGAGCAACCGGGAAAAAAGTGGCGATGGTCAAGCAGAAGGCGACCTCCTGCGATCTTTGTTCAGATTTCGCGGAGCCCAGTTGCGTGTTTGCCTGCCCGCACGATGCGGCGCATCGCGTGGATCCGCGGCAATTTTTTGCGGGTTTGTTGCAAAAGGCTTCGGACAGCATTCCGAAGGAATGATTTTCTGGGTGACGCTCCTCGCCCTGCGGGTGCATTTGCGAATTGACAGCACACACCGAAAATGGCTAGTCGCGTCGCTGATCATTCTTGGCGTCTCAGCGATTATTTACGCCATTTATGCGGCAAGCAGTCCCGTCGGCCCGAGCGGCGGAAGCGCGACAGGACTGGCGTTCGGAGTGGTGGGGTCCGCGTTCATGATATTTGCCGGTCTGCTGGCCGGGCGCAAAAAAGTGGCGGTGTGGCGATTGGGCCGCGCGCAAACCTGGATGCGTGGCCATCTCTGGCTTGGAACCCTCAGTTTGCCCATGATTGTTTTTCACGCCGGATTCCACTTCGGCGGCACTCTGACCACCGTGCTGATGATTTTGCTTATCATTGTGGTAGCCAGTGGAATTTGCGGGGCAGCGCTCCAGCATTACATGCCGAGGATGATGACCCGAGAGATCCCGATGGAAACCGTGTTCGAGCAGATCGATCACGTACGCGCCCAGCTTGTGGGCGAAGCGGATGCAATCGTGGAAAAAGCCTGCGGGCCGATGGCGCTGGAAAATGCCGCGTTCGCTAACGTTGTTGGCGGGAATCTCCTTTCCGCGTCGAATACACCTGCCCCACTTATTCCGCTCCGTGATTTCTACGCGCGGCAGATGCGCCCGTTTCTGGTGCACGAGCATTTGCGCGATAAGCCCCTGGGGACCCGTGAAAAAGCAGTCGGCGTATTCGAACGTTTGCGTACGCTGCTGCCCGAGACCGCGCACGAGCCGACGCGGGGCTTAGAAGCAATATGCGAAGAAGAACGCCAGTTGCGGCGTCAGACCCGGATGCACCACATCCTTCACGGCTGGCTGATGTTGCATGTGCCGCTGTCGCTGGCGCTTTTATTGCTGGGATGCATTCACGCGTTCATGGCTTTGCATTACTGAAACAAAAGAGAAGCGAGTCAACGTGGCACGAGCTAAGCTCACAACCAAGAAACTTGCCCAGCGCATCGATCTGGAATATTTCAAGCGCCCGCATCCATTCCGCCGCATGCGCTTCATTCTGAGTGTGTCCGCTCCGCTAGCGGCTCTTCTGTGGCTTGGTTGGTACGCTCTGCTCCGCGATAATCAAGTCTACAGCGGCGGCCGCGTTTCCACCGCGCACGCCGTGCTTTCCACTCGGTGTGATGTATGCCATGTGAAGCAGGCGGGCCAGTTCAGCGCCAAAGCGAGGGACCGGAGCTGCGAAACGTGCCACGATGGCCCGATTCACCACGCGAATCAAGCCTTCACGCCGAATTGCTCGTCGTGCCACCAGGAACACCAAGGCCGAGTGCGATTGGCGGCGACGCGAGACGTCAGTTGCATTCAATGCCATGCTCATCTGCACTCGACGGGTGGTGCGACGCGTTTTTCTGAGCGCATCACAAGCTTTGACGGAGATCATCCCGAATTTGCGGCCGTGCGTTCGCCGAACAGCGATCCCTCCACTATAAAGTTCAACCATGCCGTGCATTTGAAACACAACCTGCGCGGGCCAAACGGGCTGGTTGAACTGGATTGTCAAGATTGCCACCGTCCCGCAGCCTTAAACGCAAACTGGAAGTATGGGATCGGAGCAGCGGACGATCCGCGGGGTGGCGATTCCCTCGTTTCGCGCCCTCGTGTGGAGTTCGAGAAGTCCCTCCCGCCGTCGATGGATTACAAGCGCGCCTATATGTCTCGTATCGCATACGATAAACACTGCGTCGCTTGTCATACGCTGCAATTCGATTCGCATTTCCCTGAAAGCGCGCCGCACGACACGCCGGAAATCGTCCACGCCTATCTGGTGGAGAAATTTCAGGACTACATCCCAAACCATACATCCGAATTGCGTATTCCCGCGCCAGTGCCGGAGCGCGACTTGCCACAGAAGCCGTTACCCGCGGCGTTCGTGTTGTTGACGCAACAACAATGGGTGGCGCGCCGCGTCGCGGAATCCGAGGAACTCCTATGGCGAAAAACCTGCGCACAGTGCCACGCTCTGCGATTCGCACAAAACTCTCAGCTACCGATTGTCGCACCGACGAACATCACATCGCGCTGGTTCAAACACGCAGAATTCAACCACGATTCTCACAAATTTCTGACGTGCACCGAATGCCACACGCGCGCCAAGACGAGCCAGGAAACATCGGACGTTTTGCTCCCAGGCATTCAGAATTGCCAAAAATGCCATCGTGGAGGTTCGGCCTCGGCTGAGTCGCGCTGTTTCGAGTGCCACAAGTATCATGACTGGGAACAAGCGAAGGAAGTAAAAGGGGGTTTTCCGTTGTCACGGCTTGGGCGCGGGGACTAGCCGGTCTATTTTGTCTTCATGACGTACACGCCATCCCATTCGCCTTCTGGGGCGTGTTCGGAAAACTCCACAGCGCGCTCCAGGAAAACTTGTGTGGGTCCGTCATTGGGAAAAGTGGTGAGGATCTCCGCGAACAGATTGGCCGCCTCATTCCAGTTTTGCGCACGATAAGCCGTCATCGCACCATCGAACTGGCTGAGCAGCGATTCATACGTAGAACGGTTTTCGGCGATATCCATTAGCTCGTAAATGTTTACCGGATGAGTTTTCCCTTTCACGCGAATCTTATCGAGTTCCCGGCAGACAAATTGACTCGCAACATGGCGATAGGTTGCTTCGCTTATGATGAGCTGCACGTGATATTGCTTCGTGATTCCTTCGAGGCGCGAAGCCAGATTCACGTTGTCGCCCATCACAGTCCAGGAAAGGCGCCGCTCGGACCCCATATTTCCCACATTCACGAGTCCGGTGTTTAATCCGATCCCGATTCCGATCGGCGGCCGGCCTGCAGCTTGGAGTTTTTCATTGAGAGTTGCCAGCCCCCTGACCATCTGCAAAGCGCACGAACAACTGCGGAACGCGTGATCCTCCTGCGGGTAAGGCGATCCCCAAAAGGCCATGATGGCGTCACCGATGTATTTGTCGAGTGTTCCATTCGTGGCAAAAACAATTTCGGTCATTTGACCGAAGTACTCGTTCAGCAGTTTAACGAGTTCGTCAGGCGTCAAGTTTTCGGAAATCGTGGTGAATCCACGGATGTCGCTGAAGAGAATGGTGAGTTCCTTCATCTCGCCGCCGGTGCGGATGTACTTTTCCGGGTCCTTTTCGATCAGCTCGATTACGCCCGGAGACAAATACTGCGAAAACGTCTTGCGGATTTGTCGCTTCTCACTTTCTTCGCGCACCATGCGCACGCTGGTGATTCCCGCGTAATTCGCAGCCAGGGTGGCGGCCGGAATCACGAAACTCAACCATTGCACCTTGTCCGCGAAGCTGAAGTACACGAACCATCCAAATGCGAGCAATGTGACGATCACGAGGACGGTGGAATACAGCGGTGTGATTCGACTGAACAAAAATCCAAAGACTACGCCAAACAGTAATATGAAACCGATGTCTACCATCTCCTCGCGCGCCCCGCGTTGTAAAAACCCCCGGCCCTTTTCTTCGCTGTGGAGCAGGTTATCGATGATGTTTGCGTGAACTTCGACTCCCATGTAGGGCTCGTCTTGCGCTTGGTATGGAATCGTACGAATATCGCCGATTCCGACCGCGGTTCCTCCAACCAGAACGATCTTGTCCTGAAAGGTACCGGGTGGCAGATCCCCAGTCATCACATCCCACATCGAATATTGTTTGTAGGTGTGATACGGGCCCGCGTAATTGATCAGCGCGCTGCCGTCGCGCACATGGTGGATCGTATGTCTGCCGAACTGAATTCGGTCTAAACCATTCGGTGAAATGTATGCGGCGATGTTCTGATCGGGAATGTTTTCATAGAGCCTCACGGCTTGAAAACCCAACGCAGGGAAATAATCCTGATCCTTATAGCGGACGATCAACAATCCGTGACGCAGCGTTCCGTCCGCGTCGGGATGAATATCGATGAACCCATAAGAAGCCGCCGCGCTTGCGAGTTTGGAGATGTTTGCTTCGACGCCGGCTGCGACCGTGCCATCGTTTTCGCTCCACCAGTTCGCCATGTCGGGCTTCTGCCCTTGTTTCACGTTCACCGGGAATATCTGGGGGAAGGCGTGCGCCCATATAATATTGAAATATTCTTCAGCTGATTTTGGGTCGGCCGATTGCGCACGCTGAGGATCCAGAAATAAATGACCCAGGACAACGTTGCCACCCTTCTTCATGGCCGACGCGAACAAGGCGTCCTGGTCGCTGGCCGCCTCCAACTCATTCATTTGCCGCAGGACCGCGGGAGGCGCGGTGGCGGCCGTTTCCGTCCGCAATTTATCCAAAGCTTCTGTAGCGGAATTGCTTTCGGGCACCGGGAAGGTCGCGTCAAACGCGATCACGCGCGCTCCGCCCGCATTCAATTGATTCACAAGGGTCGCATAGGCCTTTCGGGGGAGCGGGAACGAACCGATCTTCTGTAAAGTCTTCTCGTCAATACCGACGATTACGATGCGATCGTCATGCAGGCGCCTGCCGCGCATTTCGAACCGCAAATCGAGGGAGCTTTCTTCAATGCTCTTGAGGAAAACGAACCCGGCGTGCTCGCTGCTGGCAAGACCCGAAATCGCGAATAGCGCGAGGCCGACCAGCGTGACCACGGCGGCCACTTCCAAATCAAGGTAACGGAGTGCGAAACGTCCCAGCCACTCAAGCCAGCCAGGCGTTTGACGTCGCTGCAATGTCATAAAGAATGCGGATTCAGTTCCACGCCTGCTTAGATTTCTAGGGATTCGGGTTCGGGGCGCGGGTTTTGGTGCTACCCCCGCCGCCGCTGACTGCGAGCCCAATGCCTACTCCGAGCCCGACCGCTACGGCAACGCCGATCACCGTCCACCGCAGGGCGTGACCGTGATGCGCTATTGTATTTCCTCCGCCCGTAGGTATGTCAGTTGAAGATAGGCTCGTCTGCAAGACGTCTGGGGGCGTAGATAATGTTTGAAATTGCGATGGAGGAACCTCGGAAGTGATTACCACCATTTGACCGGCGCCGACCGTGATTGCGTTCGATCCGCTGCTCGCGTGGCCGGAATTATTCGTGGCGGTGGCGTTACCCAAAGGGGTTACCAAAACCTGCCCGTTGTAGCAGATCACTGTGGTGCGATTCGATTCGAATCCCACATAAAAGTCGGTTCCGATTACGCCGATCACCGCGTTCGGGGTCTTGACCTCAAACTTGCCTCCGGGCTTGGTAATCTTCACCACTTGGCTTCGCACTTTTCCGAAATCCATTTCGAGCGAGGTTTGCTGGGCCGCACTGTCGTGCTGCACGATGCGAAGCTCACTGTCTGAGCCCAGGCTGAGTATCGAGCCATCCTTTAGGCCGGCGCGAACGCGCCCCGCATGGTCGGTCTGAAGCAGGTCGTTCCAGTTCAGCTCGTCTTTCGCTTTTGCGGCCTTCGAATTCTTCGTGGCAGCGGGAATCAGCGCATTAATTTGACCTGCTGACTGGCCTGTCTGCGGGCCTGCCAACGCGGGCAAACCGACCAGCAACAAACACAGTACGACCGCAGTGCAGCGTCGTAATAGCATCATCCGGAACTCCTTTTGTATCGCGACGTTCTGATTTAAGGCAATTTTGACAGACGAGCAGAAGCTGTCAATCGTACGAGCAGAACAGCGCAGCGATGTGGTTACTACGGCGACGCTGGTTTCACAAATTGAGCCAACGTGTCGCAGCTCGTGGTGAACTCCGCGCTCCGGTTGAAAGTGTGCGCTACCACCGGCAAGGGTTCTTTAAATTCTAGTGGAGCCGCTGGCGTAAGACGATTTTCATCCGGCGGGTAGCGCGGCCTTCCTCTAATACCAGATATCAAGGCCTGCTGAACGCGGTTAAAACTGAGTCCGCGCACCACTCCCGTGACTATTGGAACTATGTCCCTGTACAATGCTACTTTGAGTTCGTCGAAATGGATGCGCAGATTTCGGCGATCCAATTGTTAGCGTCGAAAAACTGGAAGGAGAGAAGCATGTCAGCCGAAGCGAAGTGCCCGTTCCCTCATGGCGGCAGCCCCAGCAGAACGAATCGCGACTGGTGGCCGAACCATTTGAATCTGAGTCTGCTCGCTCAGCACTCATCACTGTCCGATCCCATGGGCAATAATTTTAATTACACAGAGGAGTTCAAAAGCCTCGACTATAACGCCTTAAAAAAAGATCTCGCGGCGTTGATGACCGACTCGCAGGACTGGTGGCCTGCTGACTTCGGCCACTACGGTCCGCTGTTCATTCGCATGGCCTGGCACAGCGCGGGTACCTATCGCACTTTTGACGGCCGCGGCGGCGGCGGAAGAGGTCAGCAGCGTTTCGCTCCACTCAACAGCTGGCCTGACAACGTAAACCTCGATCGAGCGCGGCGCCTGCTTTGGCCCATTAAGCAGAAGTACGGCAAAAAGATTTCGTGGGCCGATCTGATGATCCTCGCAGGGAATGTCGCCCTCGAAACGATGGGCTTCAAAACGTTTGGTTTCGCCGGCGGACGTGCCGACGTTTGGGAACCCGACCTGGATGTTAACTGGGGTCATGAGACGACCTGGATGGGAACGGACAAACGCTATGGCGGTGAGCGCGATCTGGCGCGTCCATTCGGCGCCACCACCATGGGCCTTATTTACGTGAACCCCGAGGGCCCGGAAGGCAAACCGGATCCGCTTGCGGCGGCGAAGGATATCCGCGAGACTTTCGCGCGGATGGCGATGAACGACGAAGAAACCGTCGCTTTGATCGCAGGCGGTCACACCTTCGGAAAAACCCACGGAGCCGGACCCGGCGCCCACCTGGGTAAAGAGCCGGAAGGCTCGCCGATTGAGGAGCAGGGCATCGGCTGGTCGAGCGCCTACGCCACCGGTATCGCAGGTGACGCAATCACGAGTGGCCTGGAAGTCACCTGGACCAGCACGCCAACGAAATGGAGCAATAATTTCTTTGAACACTTATTCAAGTACGAATGGGAGCTTACCAAGAGCCCCGGCGGCGCACACCAGTGGAAGCCGAAAGGTAATGTAGGGGCGGATACGGTACCGGACGCTCACAATTCCTCCAAGCGTCACGAACCGGCGATGCTGACCACTGATATCTCCTTGCGAGTCGATCCCGTCTACGAAAAAATCTCGCGGCGTTTCTACGAAAATCCAGCTTTGCTCGCCGATGCGTTCGCGCGGGCATGGTTCAAGCTGACACATCGCGACATGGGCCCGCGCGCTCGCTACCTTGGCCCGGAGGTTCCGCAGGAAGAACTGATTTGGCAGGATCCCATCCCGGTGGTAAATCACAAATTGGTCGATGACAAGGATGTCGCGGCCCTGAAAGAAAAAATTCTTGCCTCGGGGCTCACGGTCTCGCAACTCGTCACAACCGCTTGGGCGGCGGCGTCCACTTACCGTGGGTCCGACAAGCGGGGCGGCGCAAACGGCGCGCGCATCCGCCTCGCCCCACAAAAAGACTGGAAGGTCAATCAGCCCGAGCAGCTTCACAAAGTTTTAAAGGCGCTGGAAAAGATTCAGAGCGATTTCAACGCCTCGCAGTCCGGCGGTAAGAAGGTCTCGCTGGCCGACTTGATCGTCCTGGCGGGTGGCGTGGGTGTTGAGCAGGCCGCGAAAAATGCGGGCGTCGCCGTCACTGTTCCCTTCGCTCCAGGCCGCATGGACGCTTCGCAGGAGCAGACCGACGTCGAATCTTTCGCCGTTCTCGAACCCGCGGCGGACGGCTTCCGGTCTTACTCCAACGGCCGCCCTCATGGAAGCGCCGACGGAACCGCCGAAGTTGAGCTGCTGGACAAAGCACAGCTGCTCACGCTTACCGCTCCGGAAATGACCGCGCTAATCGGTGGCATGCGGGTGCTGAACACCAACTACGGGCAGACCAAGTTCGGCGTCTTCACCAAGAAGCCGGAGGTGTTGACCAACGATTTCTTCATCAACTTGCTCGATATGCGCACGGCTTGGAAGGCGACCTCGGAAGCCAACGATACGTTTGAAGGACGAGATCGCAAGACGGGCGAAGTCCGCTGGACGGCAACACGAGCCGATCTCATCTTCGGCTCAAACGCACAACTTCGGGCTCTGTCAGAAGTTTACGGAAGCTCGGACGCGCACAAGAAATTCGTCCAGGACTTCGTGGGAGCCTGGACCAAAGTGATGAACCTCGATCGTTTTGACCTGCCCGCATCCCGGACCGTGGCGGGAGGCCAATAAATCGAATTCGACGCGGCGCGCGGAATGCGGCTGTTGCAAAGGGAACTGATGGCTGGGTCTGGCTCTACATTTCGGCAGCCACTTTTGCGCGGAATCTCAGCGGGATGTCGTCCTAAACAACGCCCGGAATCGTTTCACTTCGACGATTCGTCGGCTCAGAGGAAACTTCAGCGCGCCGGGAAAATCATTTTGAACGAAGCGCTTGTATGACGTCAACGCGAGCGGCGCGCGCCGCCGGGAGCATCGAAGCGACCACCGCCGCGCCTAACAGCACAAACGCAGCGACGATCACGGGC